>Ga0102589_1000136_pt1 | contig 206383 bp, 201 predicted proteins | sample AraplaMF_Col_mLB_FD_76858 | JGI IMG/M metagenome (GOLD analysis project Ga0102589, IMG submission 76858) | Arabidopsis root microbial communities from the University of North Carolina, USA - plate scrape MF_Col_mLB | ecosystem: Host-associated > Plants > Roots > Endosphere | place: USA... | reverse complement strand
CCTAGTACAACATCCCGCAAATGGCTTTAATAATTATCGGGCTGCAGATATAGGTGCAGGAGCGTGACGACCACCTCGGCCATCTCGTCGAGCGAGCCTTCGCCTGGCAACGGTTCCCAACGCCCGCTATGGTTGCGAAAGGCGGCGCCATAACGATTGCGGCCGAGTTCGGTCAGCCGAGCCACCACGGTCGGCTCCTCGTCGTCCAGACGTTTGATCAGCAGGTGACGCCCGTAGGCTTGCGTGACGATCTGCTCGTGGCCGAGCAGGCTGCGCAGTTGCTGCTGCAATTCGGCAGCGTAATGTTTGGTGGGTAAGGCTGGCATGTCGATTCTCGATTACGATGCGCCGGTTTGCAGCGGATAGCCCCGGAAACTCCATTTGAACGGGCGGGCCGCCTGATTGTGCGCGCGGACAAACTGCTCGGTGCGTTCGCGCAGGTGCGCGGTGCTGGTGTGGCTCGCATGGCGCAGCACCCGGCGCGTGTAGCGGGCAAACCAGAGTTCGATCTGATTGACCCAACTCGCGTGCAATGGCGTGAAGTGGAAGTGAAACCGCTCATCGTGCCGCGCGTTGAACGCCTGCCAGACGGCCTGGGCGCGATGCGTATTGAGGTTATCCCACACGACGTGCACCTGTTTGCCCGGGTACGCGCTTGCCACGCGCTCCATGAAGGCTACCAAATCCTCCTGGGTGCGCCGGTCGCGGCAGTCTGCCAGCACCTGTCCGGTATGCACGTCCAGCGCGGCAATCAACGCCTGGGTGCCGTGACGAACATATTCAAACTCACGCCGACGAAGCCGGCCCGGTGCGGGGGCACGTCCTGGGTGCTTGCGCTCGATGGCCTGAATGCCGGTCTTCTCGTCGATACTGAGCACCACCGCGTTTCGAGGCGCCTTACGGTACAGCTTGCAAATCCCGTTGACCTTCTCGCGAAAGGCCGGGTCTGGGCTATGTAGCCATTGCTGGACCCGGTGCGGACGCACGTCGCCGGCCTGCAAAATGCGCTGCACCTGGCTGCGGCTGATCTGCTCGACAACGCCACGCTCCACGGCGCGCGCCACAATCTCGTCGAGCGTGGGCGTGACCCGCCCCTCAGGTTCCTGCGTCTCACACGCCAGCGCGATCAACTGTAGTCGCGCTTCCTGCGTGATGCGCGGCGGACGGCCGCTGCGCTCGCCCTCGCGAATGCCTTGGGCACCTTGCTGGGCAATGCGCTTGCGCCACAGACAGACCGTTTGCACCGATACACCCAGTTCCCGCGCAATGACCGTATTGGAGTGGCCCTCGTGAGCCCACAACGCGATTCGCGCGCGCATCACATCTCGCTGCGCAGCCGTCTTGCGCTCGATCAGCGATTGCAGTTCCTGTCTTTCTTTCTTCGCCAGCCTCACTGGCATTGCTTGGCGGCCTCGGCTCATCCCGCCATGATATCCGAGGTGATTAATTATTCAAGCTATTTACGGGATGTTGTACTAGTACCCCGCAAATTCCTCGGAGAACAGGCTCCATGCCCCGCTGCCGAGACGCCTCTACTTCTGTATAAGGAGATCCCTAAGAGTCCGCACATGTCCGATACTAGCCTCGCGCAACTCCGTAATATTCATCGAGCACGTCAAAACGCTCGCGCCGTGTAGGTGTTCCAACCCCGGCATGCGCGGAGAAATGCATCGACTTGCCATCCCGTCCCGAGAAAACCGGCCAGTGCGGCAAACCATCGCCATTAGGATCGCCGCTCCTGGCAAAATTCATCCAATAGCGGGAAACCATTGCCGCGAGCCTCTTGTCGCCCGGTCGCCACGGCCAGTCATAGGCCGCAAGATTATCAAAGACATAAGGCATCTCGGCCGCGTGCGCGGCACCGGTACGACGTTCCAGATAGCGCCCTTCCGGCATCGGTGGCGCGTGAAGCCAATCGTAGTAGTAGACCGGGCGCGTGCCTCGAGAATGCGCGAGGTTGGCCCACGTCCAGTTCTGCCACCCGAAGACGCGGTCCGCCAGCAAATCGCCGCTTGCCTGATATGCGGTGCGGGAATTGGTTGCCGCCCAGGTTTGCAGAGCCCGTGTTGCAACGGCCCCCATATCGTCCTGGACGTAACTTCGATAGTCCTGCAAGGATTCGATACCGGGCAGGCCGGTGCTGTCATCGTAGGCCGAACCAGTAAGCAGCGGTACGTCGTTGTGCAGTTGCCGTTGAAAGATCGAAGCCGGGCCGTCGGGTACGGCGTATCCGTCCACGATCGGATAGCAGGTATCGGACACGCCCTCGCCGATATACGCGCCTACCGATTCCATATACCAGGGACCGGCCTGTGACGGAACTTGCGCGTTCAGAATCGCTTCCGGCGGGAGCGCTCTCAGCGCGTCGAGCGAACCCGTGCCCAGCGCGTGCGCGACCTTTTCCCCCTGCTCCTCGGCAGCCTCGAGCGTCAGGAGACGATCGAACAGGCCGCTGCGGCGACTCGGCGAGGCCATGAACCCGCCGCTTCCACCAATCACCCGATGAAACAGTCCACGGGATAGGGGCGACGCCATATGGAGCGAGCAACTCGCCGAACCCGCGGAGACGCCGAAGATCGTGACATTCTCGGGATCGCCACCAAATTGCTCGATGTTCTCGCGCACCCACTTAAGCGCGGCAACCTGATCGAGGAAGCCGTAGTTTCCCGAAGCGTTATGGCTGCTCTCGGCACTGAGTCCGGGAAGCGAAAGAAAGCCAAGCCTTCCCAGCCTGTAATTGACCGTGACCACGACCGCGCCGAGCCTCGCGAGCGCGGAGCCGTCAAAAAGTGGGTTCCCATTGACATTGCCGCTCCATGCGGACGAACCGAAGATGAACGCACCGAGGTGAAACCAGACCATCACGGGCCGGCGTTCCGATTTGTGCCGTGCAGCGCTCCAGATGTTGAGCGTCAGACAGTCTTCGCTTTGCGGATGCTCGCCGGGATAGTAAAGGGATTGCGCCGAAGGAAGATGCTGTATCGGCACGGGGGAAGCCCGATCCGCCGATCTCGTTCCACTCCATTTTGAGGCCGGATGGGGCGGCCGCCAACGAAGATCGCCAGTTGGCGCGGCTGCATAGCGCAAGCCCAGGAAGGCGGTGTACCCGTCGCCTGCCTTGCCGCTGACGGTCCCCTCTCGCGTTACTGCGATTTCGATCATTGCTTTGTCTCCGAAGCATGTACTGGCTCAAGGCGCGTAGTTCCGGCCTCGTATTTGAAGTGACAATCTACTGGATGCGAGGGACAAAGTACCCGCGGTCCGTGACTTTCGGCGATGCAAGTTTTGCAGCTTTGATATACACCGAATGAATTGGCGTAGGCGTCGGTCCGCTTGGAAAGCGGTAGTCGACCGATAATACGAACGAGATCGGGTCCTTGGCTGAGGTTCGGTCGTTCATCTTGTAAACCGCACCGGTCAGCGCAAGGCTGGGAGTAATGTTCCAGTTTGCGTCGCTCTACATCAGATCAGTCCGCGTCATGGAGACCAGCAATTGACTGACGAGCCGCCGATACCCCAGGTATGCGGTCACCGGCCCGATATCAACCGCGGCCGCGCCAACATAGCAGCGTTCAGCAAGCGTCCCTCGCCAAACCGACGCCCACCGACGCCCACCGACGGCAAGAACACAATTAGCGACTCAATAGGATGCGTATAGGGATGAAACATCGATGAAAATTCGATATTTGTGGACTTATGCGCCTTGCATCCGCCAAATCGCTGCAGCCGACACTTGCAACATTGATACGTTCTTGCGCGCGTAGGTCATATTCATGCGCGCCACCGCTCGGCCATCGGTCACCCACGCCGCCTGAAATCGGCGTGGATGCCGCGAGCAAGCTGTTGAATCGACTTTGGCAAAGTTGCCGTCAGGTTTGTTGTGCGATGTCGGTGGAATCCACTCCTTTGACAGCCAGCGGCTCGCCTTCAGCTGCAGGATTCTTCCGAGACAGCAAGTAGTAGCCCAACGCCGGCAGGAGAATGAGGGCTCCGGCCATATTCCAGAGGAACATGAACGCGAGCAGAATGCCCATATCCGATTGGAACTTGATCGGGGACAACGCCCAAGTAGCTACGGCCACACCCAGCGTCACGCCCGTCAGCACTACGACCTTGCCCGTGAAGAGCAAAGCCTTGTAGTACGCCTGTGACAACGTCAATCCTTGCTTCATCCAGGACAGGGCTACCGTCAGCACGTACAGCGCATAATCCACGCCAATGCCTACACCCAGTGCGATAACGGGCAGCGTCGCCACCTTGACGCCAATACCGAGCGCGACCATAAGTGCCTCAGCCAATACCGTAGTCAGCATCAGAGGCAACACTGCGCAAAGTACCGCTCGCCATGAGCGGAATGTGACGAATGCCAGGATGATGACTGCCGCATAGACGAGCAACAACATCTGGGTGTTGGCCTTCTTGACCACAATGTTCGTGGCTGCCTCGATCCCAGCATTGCCTGCTGCGGACAGGAACTGCTGGTCGCGTGCATTGTTGCGATCAGTAAACGCCTGCACCGTACGCACAACACCATCCAGCGTGCTCGCCTTATGGTCCTTCAGGTAGACATAAATCGTCAGCAGATTGCAGTCCTGGTTGAAAAGCTCACGCGGCGCACGGTTCGTGATCGAGTTGATCATGTCCTGGCTGCGAGGAATCTCGTACCACTTCAGACTGCCCTCGTTCATCGCCATAGCAGCCGTCTTCGCCAGGTCCGCAACCGAGTTCGTCGACTCTACTCCGGGCAGTTGCTGCAGTTCCCACTCAAGCGCGTCACCTTGCACCAAGTTCTTGTACAGCGTGCACTGGTATTGCGGAGTCTTGACCATGACAACATAGGTGTCGCTGCTTGCCGAGTAGTTCGACACCGTGAATGCGTTGTCACGGTTGTACCGGGACGCGGAGCGCAGTTCTGGCGCTCCTGGCTTGAGATCGCCTATTTTCAGATTCAGACTGATAGCAAATCCTGCTATTCCCATAACGGCTCCCGTCAGCAGTGCTACGCGCGCCCACTTTCGCTGCGTAAACAGGTCGAGGAATGCCCAGAACGGGTGCTTCCTATGCTGAGGATCGTCTTCGTCGAAAGACTCCGCCTTGAGACTCCGCAGTGCGGCCTGGTGACTTACCCCCACGTAGGAAAGCAGAATTGGCAGCAACACCAAGTTCGTGAAGATCAGCACTGCCACACCAATACTGGCCGTGATTGCCAAGTCCTGAATGACCTTGATCTGGATAACCATGAGCACTGCAAAACCCACTGCGTCAGCCAATAGTGCCGTCAGACCAGCCAGGAAGAGGCGTCGAAACGTGTAACGCGCCGCCACGACCCGGTGTGTACCGCGACCGATGTCCTGCATGATCCCGTTCATCTTCTGCGCGCCATGGCTCATGCCAATGGCAAACACGAGAAATGGCACCAGAATCGAGTATGGGTCGATTTCGAAGCCCAACGTCGGCAGCAGCCCCAGCAGCCACACCACCGCCAACAGCGAGCAGGCCACGACCAGCAGCGTGCTGCGTACGCAACGCGTGTACCAGTAGAGCAATGCCGTGCAGATGGCGATCGCCAAAGCGAAGAACAAAAGCACTTGCTGCAGTCCGTCGATCAGGTCACCTACGACCTTGGCAAAGCCAGTGATGTGAATCTTGATTGACGGGGATTCATATTTCTGCCGCAACAGCTCGAGCTTCTTGGAGAACTCGTGATACTCCAACCGACGCCCCGTCGAGTCGTTATCGAGCAGCGGCACCCGAATGATGCTCGATCGGTAGTTGTTCGCTACGAGTTGGCCCACCTGCCCCGAGCGTTCAATGTTAGCGCGCAGTTGGTCGAGGCTCTTCATTGAGCCGTCGTAGTCGTCCGGAATTACTGGACCACCCTCAAGCCCTTGTTCGGTCACCCCAAGCCACCGCGTCGATGGCGTCCATAGCGACTTCATGTATGCACGGTCAACACCGGGCAACAGGAAGATTTCGTCATTGAGCTTTCGCAGCGTCTCCAGATAGGAGTTATCAAGAATCGTACCTTTCGCATTCTCGACGGCGATGTTCAGCGTATTACCAAGGCCTGCAAGTTCGCTTTTGTTGGCCAGGTAATTCACGATGAACGGGTGCTTCGTCGGAATCATCTTTTCGAAGCCGGCGTTGAGCGTGAGCTTCGTTGCCTGCAGGCCAAGCGCGACCGTCAGCAACAGGCATACGGCAATTACCGCGAGGCGATGGTTGAAGAACAGACGCTCAAGCCGCGACCCAGAGTACTTGTCAAAGTCTTGCAGATCGTGGATGACAGGATGTTCAGCGAGTGATGAGTCATGCTTCATTGCTTCTGCTCCGCGGGCTGGGTGGGGAGGGTGACACTTGCCACGCCGCGCATGCCGCTCAGTACGATGTTTCCGTCGGCAGACTTAGCGATCCCTGTGAGCTGCGAGCCGTGACGCGAGAGTAGCGGCCGAAATTGGCCACCGGGGCCACGGCTCTGGAGTACCTGTCCGGCCTCATTGACAAGCAGCACGTCGCCATCTGACAGACGCAAGCCCGCCGTCACCGTGGCTGAGCTGCCGCCATCAATCTTCTGCCAGGTTTGGCCGGCGTCGCGCGAGCTGTAGATATTCCCGCGCAACCCGAAGACCAGAATCTCGTCCTTCTTGCCGGTCAACACGCCGAAATAGGTGCCCGAGTAAGGTGTATCGACTTTAGTAAACGATTTCCAACCATCGTTGGAGCGAAACAATGAGCCCTGCTCGCCTGCAATCAAGAGCTCGTTGTTTGCTACAGAAATGCTGTAAAGGTGGTGCCCCTTGGGATTCGGCATCCGATCCGGGATCGGGTGCCAATGCTTGCCGCCATCGTCGGTAGCAAAAGCCAAACCGTAGGCTCCCACAACAAGGCCATGCAGCTCGTCGGAAAAATAGACGTCGAAGAACGGCTTGTCGGGCCCATCCGCGACAAGTTGTTCCGCCTCCGCCAGCGCGCGGCGTCCGTCCTCGCCGCCTTTCGCAGCCTGTGATGCAGCGGTCTCTCGCGCGAGCGCAGCAGCCTGTGCGCCGTCGAGCTGCTTGAGCCAAGTCTTGCCGGCATCGGATGTATGCAGCACAACACCGCCGTGTCCAACGGCCCAGCCATGCGTTGCGTCAACGTAGCGAACGTTCGTCAGCGTCAGGCTGACTGGCGCCGGAGTCTGTTGCCACGTCTTCCCATTATCATCGGAGAGCAGAATGATGCCATGCTCGCCCACGGCTACCAACCGCTTGCCCGCGCGGCTGACAGCAAGCATTACACGGTTGCTGGCGCGTGCATCTTGCATGGAGGGGCGCGCCAGCAACTCCGGTTCGGCATGAGCGCTCGTCGCTGCCATAGGCGACATCACAAGGGCAGCCAAGACGGCTCCCAATGTGCGCGTCAAACTAGACTTCATTTGCATAATTAATATCTGTCCGTCGGGGCGCTCCGCTGAGCGCCCTGCTTCTGCCAGTCTGACTTGCGCTTATCGGACGCCTTGGCCCGCCATCGCTTCCGGTGTGAAGTAGGTCGCGGGCATGCGGTCAAGCACCTTGAAGAAATACTTATAAGAAGGGTTCGACCAATCCGTTACGATTGCCGCGAGGTATGCGCCCGTGAACAGGTTGTACAGGGCGAAGTTCGCGTTAGCCATCACCATGGGGCCTTCGGGGGCGATGAACGGCAGCGACATCTGGACGCGCCACAGTTGGCCATTCGCATCGTATCCCTCGCCCAGCACCGCACCCCAGGTATCCTCGTCGAGATACAGCCGCCGCTTCGGAACGACGTGTCGTTTACCCGGTGCGACCGTAGCTTCCACGACCCAGACCCTGTGCAGTTCCCACCGCACTGCGTCAGGGCTATGGTGGTGCGGCATCAGCAAGTCATCGACTTTCTTGCCGCGCTGGAAGAACTTGTTGTTGTTATAGGGAATGTACATCTCCTTCTTACCAACCAGCTTCCATTGGTATCGGTCCAGAGGACCCCAGAAGATGAATGCCTCGTCGTAGTAATTGAGGCCAGAATTGACGTCGTCGGGAGTGTCGTAGCCGATCGTCGGGGCCATGCGAACGCGACGCTGGCCCGTCAGGTACTGCCAGGCCTGCCGCGGCCGGTCCACGTAATCAACGGTGAGAAACTGTTCCCCGGCCTTAAAAGGAGGATCAGTCATGAACGACCGCATCAACTGGCTTTGGCCCTTGAAGGTCTCGGGCGAGCCACTCTTGTCATAGTATGGGTAGGAAACGTTGTTGTAGGCGCGCACGACCAAATCCACACGACCGTTTGCAGTGCCCATGTAGTTGGCAACGTTCAGGGATGTCGTTTCGCCAGCCCAGAGGAGGTGATGATTCCACATCGCCTCGACACCGCTCTTGGGAATGGGGAACGGAATGCCGCCGTAGCACCCTTCGACCGCCACGCCCTCATCTTTTGTCTTGCAGCGTGTCGCGTTTTTGAATGTGTTGTCATACACCCATTGCGGTGCGGCCGCCGTTCGATGGGTCGCATACACGTCAAGATGGTAGGTGTCCGGATACTTCTTCAGCAGCGCCTTGACACCCTCCGTCACCTTATCCGCATACTGATCCATATTCTTGGCTGTGATCGAGTAGAGCGGCTTCTCGCTCGAGTACGGATCAGGAAGCTGATCGCCAGACTTATAGCCTGCCGGAACATGCGTGTAACCGCCGTCCCATGCGGGAATCTTGCCATCCTTGTTGCCGGCCTTCTCTGCGCCAAATGGGGTCAATGTGCTTTTGAGCTTCGCCGCTTCCTCTGGACTGACGGCGCCCATGGCGAACTGGCTTGCGCTCAGCAAGCCGCACAACGCCATCAGCAGCACTACACTTCGAGATTTCATTTGCTGTCTCCTCTTTTGCTAGAACGTGGTCTGAACGGTAAGCGTGACGAAGTCCCGGTCCTTGAGCGCCTGACCATACGTGAAGGCCTGGACGGGACTGTTCGGCGGTCCGACCACACCCGCCGCTGCGCCATAGAAGTGGGTGTAATTCAGACCAAACTTCCAGACCTTTTTGTATTCGCCATTGACCCCGATGCTCATGTCGCCACCGTGATAGGCGCTGAAGCCCGGATTGATCACCGATGACTTGCCGAACAGCCCGTAGCCAACTCCGATCGGGACGGTGATGTCGAGTCCGCTCAATACCTGGTAGTAAGCGGGTTGGAACACCATGCGGATCGCCGCGGCATCGCGTGTGGAGTTAGGGTCTAGCGCCGCCGCGTTCTTCGATACACCCAGGCGCCGGTTCCAGGCGATCTCTCCTAGAAAACTGCCGCCCTCCCACAACGCCCCCGGCTTCAGCAAAGAAATCCACGACAAATTCGCGTGCCAAGTCTTGCCCACCGGGTAGAGCGGATTGTTATTGTTGTCCGCCGTTAGGCCAGTCGTCGGTACGGCCACTGACCCGCCCATAGGCACCAGCGGCATGTTGTAGCGGATGGAGGTCTCGCCAGCGACATTGACATCCCAGATAGTCGTCGAGAAGCTCGCACCAACGGTCTTAATGTTCTCGGGGAACACCAGTTGGTAGGTGCCCACCTGGCCCGTTGATGGATTGAAGCCCGCACCCGGACGGGCGTAGACCAGTGGGTCTTTCGCGTGAAACTGCGCGGCGTATAGACCGTACTCGACTTCATGCCCTTCCGGGCGGTACCGCAACTGGAGACCACCTTGTCCGGAATTCTTCGCCGTCTGATCGTCGGTACGCTGAAGGAAGAAGCCCGCCCCCCCCGGAATGATTGCATTAGGTCCGGCCAGGATGCGGTCGCCCCCGGTGTCGAGAATGTCAACCTGGGAGAAATAGCTCCCGACGCCCGGAAGCCGATCACGCCGCCAGCGAACCTGGTAATAGCCGCCGACAGCCAGATTAGGTAGCACTTGAACCTGCCCCGATATTTGTGGAACAGGTCGGATCAGTTCCTTGAACTGCGTGTTCGGGACCGACAGTAGCTTGACAATGTCTACAGGCGACTGGGCTCCGGCAATTGCGTTGTTGCCGAAGAACAGGCTTTCCCCATACAGCAAGGTGTGCTGCCCCAAGCGACCTGTAATCCCGACATCGCCGATGTTACCTTCGCCATGCACGAAGGCATCGAGTATTTCCGCCTGGCGACCATGCAGGTCCCTTGTATCGCGTGGAAACTCGTTGTACGGCACTGCATTGGCTGTGAATGGCGAATTGTTGCTTGTCGAACGGTTATATACGGTGTCGTACCACGCGGCGCCGCTTACGCGCATACCGACATTCTGGTAATTGAGGTCGAACTCCGAGAGCAGGTCGAAACGATTCGAGATGAGGTGGCCGCTCTTGAAATTGCGATCGCCGTCGTCAAGGTTTGCGTCGCTTGTCAATTGGCCGTTCTGACTCTTTGTACGAACGCCGACGCTGTACTTGACGGTGTTATCCCACCGCGCCTTCAGATCGTCATTGCCCGTGTCGATCTCGAATGCTTGTGCCGCCGAGGCAAATAGCGCGCTCAGCGCGATTGCCACTGCCCCCTCGATCACACTGCGCTTGAGCTGCCTTGAGCTCTGACGGTTGCGACCGCCGCAGCCCCGCCGGCCAGCCAACTGGCCGTGTCTCCTTGCCATTTCCTGCCTCCTCTCGGTCATTTCGTTATGTCTGTCTATGTGCACTTTTTTTCACTTCGCAGCCACAGACCGCATATCCACATAGCAGAATCATTTTTCTCCATGAACCATGCGGGGCGCGCTGTCTCGTGACTTGTGCCGCCCGTAGCTGTGCTCAGGAGCGCTACGAGCTTCTATCAACTTATTTGAGACCGAGGCAATGGTAAATGGCTTGCCGACTTCGAGCTTATGCATTGATTGCAGCATCCTGATTCATTTAGCTCAGTGCACTATTCCGACGATTTATCCAATGCATATTGCCAATGCATTGTCTTCAGTCGACAAATGCCGGACCTATTTCTTAACCTGCAGCCAGCCAACCAGTCAGTTGTGGGCGTGCTTCTGTCGCGCTGCGCGTGGCACATCAGACAACGCTGCAAGCCAACACCACCAGGCGCTGTTCGCGCGTTCAGGGATGGCCGACTCGCCGGCAACCGCCCTAGCGCCCCTCACCAGCCATTTACGCAACCATCGTCGGGCACCCTGTCTTTGTGGTCCCGGTCCACCAGGAGTCAGGATTTCATGTCCAGCCAAGCTCAGCCACGCCTGCTGAAGAATCAAACCTATATCAACGGGGAATGGGTCCACGCCCACGACGGCGCCAAGATCGAGGTGCGCAACCCAGCCAGCGGTGAGCTGCTCGGCACCGTTCCCGACATGGGAGCCGCCGAGACGCGGCGTGCCATCGAAGCCGCCGATGTAGCGTTCGCGAAATGGCGCATGGAAACTGCGGAAACGCGCTCACGCCTGCTCAAGCGCTGGTTCGAACTGCTAAACCAGCATCAGGAAGACCTTGCAGTCCTGATGACCTCCGAACAAGGCAAGCCGCTTGCGGAGGCGCGCGGCGAAGTCGCCTACGCGGCCTCGTACATCGAATGGTTTGCCGAGGAGGCGCGGCGCGTCAATGGCGACCTCCTTCCCTCGCCGTGGCCTGACAAACAATTGCTGGTGCAGAAGGAGCCGGTGGGCGTCTGCGCGGCGATTACGCCTTGGAATTTCCCGGCCGCCATGATCGCGCGCAAGGTCGCTCCTGCGCTGGCGGCAGGTTGCACGATTATTGTCAAACCGGCCTCGCAGACGCCGTTGTCAGCGCTTGCCATGGCCGCTCTGGCGGAGCAGGCGGGCATCCCGCCCGGCGTGTTCAACGTGGTCACGGGAAACGCGCGGGTGATCGGCGCCGAACTGACAGCGAATTCGCTGGTGCGCAAGCTGACCTTCACCGGTTCCACCGACATCGGGCGAACCCTGGCTGCGCAGTGCGCGCCGACCCTGAAGAAGATGTCTCTCGAGCTGGGTGGCAACGCGCCCTTTATCGTCTTCGAAGATGCGGACCTGGATGCGGCGGTGCAAGGCGCCATCGCCGCAAAGTATCGCAACAGCGGGCAGACCTGCGTGTGTGCAAACCGCTTTTACGTGCAGGCCGGCATCTACGAGGAATTTACGGCGCGACTCGCTCGTGCGACGACGGCGCTGCGCGTCGGCAACGGCCTTGAGCCGGGCGTCCAGCTTGGGCCTCTGATTGACGCTCCCGCCTTGAGAAGTGTGGAGGCGCTGGTAGCGGACGCCTTGTCCAAGGGTGCCCGTGCGGTGGTCGGCGGTGGTCGCCACGTCCTCGGCGGGAGCTATTTTGAGCCAACAGTGCTGGTCGACGTTGACGCATCGATGCGCGTGGCTACTGAGGAGATATTCGGACCGGTGGCGCCCCTCTTGCCGTTCCGGGACGAGGCAGACGTGATCCGGCTGGCTAACGACACCGAGTTCGGGCTTGCCTCCTATTTTTATGCGAAGGACCTGGCACGCGTATGGCGGGTGGCCGGTGCCCTGCAGTACGGGATGGTAGGCGTGAATACCGGAGTCATCAGCACTGCGGTGGCGCCGTTCGGGGGCATCAAGCAATCTGGCATGGGACGGGAAGGCTCCAGGTACGGAATGGAGGAGTATGTGCAGACGAAGTACGTCTGCCTGGGTGGGCTCTGATCGCCCGACGCCACCGGTCTTACCCAGGCGCCGGTCCCGGTTGAGCCAAAGTCGCGCCCGGGTCGCACTCGAAAACGCGTGCGACTCCGAGTGCGACCTGGCTGGCCTCACAGGCCGCCGCGCACGTCCATCAGGCAGCCCGTGACATAGGCGGCAGCGGGAGAAGCCAGCCACATTACTGCATCCGCAACCTCCTGCGCCGTGCCCATGCGCCCCATCGGGATCGCGCCGATCATCGCCTGGAGCGCTGCAGGCGTGCGCTGGTGCTGGATCTCCGTGTCGATGACACCGGGGCGAACTGCGTTCACGCGGATTCCTTCGGCCGCAACCTCCTTGGACAATCCAATGGTCATGGTGTCCACGGCGCCCTTGGTGGCCGCGTAATGCACCCACGTGGCCGGCGCACCCAGCACCGCAGCCCCCGACGAAATGTTGACAATGACGCCGCCGTCTCCGCCATACCGGGTAGACATGCGCCGCACGGCTTCGCGCGCGGCGATGAACGCGCCGAAGACATTGACCCGCAATACCTCGGCGAGCATCCCGGCAGACAGATCCGCCACGCGCGACATTCCGCCCGTGAGGCCTGCATTGTTGACCAGCACACCGACGCGGCCAAGCGCGTCCATCTGCCGGAACGCCTCGCACACTGCGGCCTCGTCGCCCACGTCGGCCTGGATCGCCCAGGCTTTGCCGCCAGCCGTTGCAATCTCCTCAACCAAACGCCCGGCGGCCTGGGTGTCCTGCCGGTACAGCACGACGACGGGCCGCTCGCGAGCGGCCCTGCGCGCTATCTCTGCGCCGATGCCGCGGCTGGCACCGGTAATGACAAACAATCCGTCATGCGGACTGGATAAAACTGGCATGTTCCTCTCCGTTAGGTCGCCACACGGCATGGGCCTCGCGAATTAGCGGTTGTGCCCGCATGTAGCGATGTGATGCAATTGACAGAAAAATAGGGAGACACTGATGGACTTCAACCGACTGGACCTTAATCTTCTGAAGATCTTTGATTCCGTGTATCGACTGAGGAACCTCAATGAGGTTGCCAAGGAGGTGCACCTCAGCCAGCCGGCCGTCAGCCATGCGCTTGCGCGCCTGCGCGAAACGCTCTCCGACAGGCTCTTTGTCCGCACGCCGGGTGGCCTCGAGCCCACCGAGCGCTGCGAACGGCTTGCGGCCCCCTTCCGCGCCGCGCTGGAAACGATCAAGGACTCGCTGATCGACTCTTCCGACTTCCGGCCGAAAGACTGCACGCGCGAGTTCCGCCTGCTGCTTTCGGATGTGGGGGAGATGCTGCTGGTGCCACCGCTGATGAGCCGGCTGCGCAGTCTCGCGCCTTACGTCAAGCTGGCCATCGTCCAGGCGCCGCGCTCCAGCTACGAGCGAATGCTGCGCGACCGCGAGGTCGACATCGCCGTGGGCCACCTGAACATGCCCAGGGAGACGATCCGCAAGGAGGCCCTGTTCCGCGACCACTGCGTCGTGTTGCGGCGCAGGCAATCCGGCCGGAAGCGCGCGCTGACCCGCGAGGTTTTCGAACAGAGCTACCACGTGATGGTCCTCCCGCCCGACGATCCCGTGGAGGAAGGACTCGTGGATCTCAACGTGTCGCGCAAGGTCATGCTGCGTATACCTAACTACTTCGCCCTGCCGGAGGTCATCGGTACGTCGGACCTGCTGGCTACCGTACCATCGCGCATTGGCCTGCACCTGCAGCGCAGGGCGGCCCTGGATGTTCACGAAGTGCCCTTTCTCACGGCCGTGTTCGATGTCCAGATGTACTGGCACACGCGACACGACGACGATCCGGCGCACATCTGGCTGCGCGGGATCTTCACCGCGCTTTTCCAGGCGCAGGCGGCTTCCGATCCGGCCGCGCCCGCACCGTAGAAGACATGGCCCGCGCAACTAGTATGGGCTACCTTCCGTGGTCGATGGCGCCTGTGCGCCGGTGAACTGTCGGGCCAGCCCCGCCGCGGCCCGGGCTAGTAGGGTGGTGTCCACGCCAACGGCGACGAACCGGGCCCCAGCCTCCAGATACTCCTGTGCCAACCCGGGGTCGGCCGCCAACACACCGGCCGCCTTCCCCGCGGCACGGACGCGCCTGATTCCAGCCAGAATCGCCGCGTGCACCGAGGGATGGTTCACCTGGCCGCGGTACCCCATCGAGGCCGCCAGGTCGGCGGGTCCGAAGAATACGCCGTCCACGCCCTCCACAGCCGCGATTCCGTCGAGGTTTTCCAGGGCGAGCGTGCTCTCCGCCTGCACCAGCAGGCACATCTGCGCGTTCGCCTGATTCACGTAGTCCTCGACCTGGTTCCATCGCGAGGCCCGCGCGAGCGCGGCGCCGAGTCCACGGATGCCATCCGGTGGGTAGCGCATGGCGCGCACCATGGCGGCGGCCTGCTCCGGCGTGTCCACCATTGGCACAAGCAGGGTCTGGGCGCCAATGTCCAGGTATTGCTTGATCAGCGCCACATCGCCACTCACCGGCCGTACCACCGGGTGCACAGGATAGGCCGAGACCGCTCGCAATTGGGCGAGCATGGTCCGTACATCGTTCGGCGCGTGCTCCCCATCGAGCAGCAGCCAGTCGAACCCGCAGCCGGCCAGCAGCTCGGCGGCGTTAGCGTCCGCCAGGCCGACCCACAGGCCGATGCGGGTCCGGCCGGCATGCAGGGCGTCGCGGAAGGTATTGCGAAAATTCAGCATGACAGCGCTCCTTCGTTTCCCTGCGGGCACTTAGCCTGCCTGCCGCGGACCCACGTAGCCCTTCTGGCCGGCCTCCGACCCCAGGTTAATGATCGGCCCATCCATGCGCTCCTGCCAGATCAGCGACTCCATGCCGATGTGCAGCGGATGGTCTTGCACGGTCAGGACCATTGCCCCTTCTTCGTTGTAGTAGTGAGCGTGCTCCGACCATGACGGCCCCGAAAGCATCAGGTCCCCCGCTTTCCATGGGATCGTCTGTTCACCGACCACGCTCTTTCCGCTTCCGCCGAAGTGGTAGTTGATGGCAATCGAGCTGTGCTTGTGTCCGCGCCCCACCGGCCGAGTTGCCACGCCTTTTGCCTGCGAGAACAACGTGGCGAAGAACGAATGGGTCGTGCCGTTGCGCCGCTCCGTGGCCGGGTTATAGAGCAGCATGATGCTGCGCCTGCCATCGCCTTTCTCGAAAGTCAGCGTCTGCGAGGCAAGCTCCCAGGGCCAGACCAGCGGGCGGTTCTCCACCACTTCGATGTCCGTGAGGAACTCATAGCCGCGTAGGCGCGCGCCTTCCTCTGTAATCTGGATGTCGGGCGCGTTGTCCCGGTTGATGTTGAGGTTCACGCCCGCGCTCGCGGCGATCGCCTTGTTCTCCCACCCCGCCTGCGCGTAATCGACCCAGTGCACACCAAGCTTGCGCAGCAGCGGCGCATTCGAATAGACCAGACGGACCCACAGGCCCTGCCCGGTGTTCTTGTAGCTGTATGGCTGCATCGATGGAATCGACAGGACGTCCCACTTTCCCATCGACAGCGTCTGGTTGCCCACCATGACGGCGCCGGATCCCTGGAGGCAGAACTGGAGCTGGTTCGAATTGCGCAGCAGCGGCCGGCTCTGCTCGCCGGGCTTGAGCACCTCGATCGTGACGTCCACGCCCGGGCCAAAACCCAGCGTGCCGTCGGTGCACGACGGATGCACGACGGCCGTGGCACGACGGCCGTCATGGGGCTGGGCCTGGTCGGCAAGTCGCTCGATCTCCCTGTCGATGGCCTCACGCGGCACCAGCACGGGTTCCCAGTGCGTGATGGGGGTCGGAGTGGCGCCGCTGACGTCCACCAGGCAATACATGTTCTCGGACATTTATGTCTCCAGATGATTGGAATGGAATTCGGGATCGGCTCGCGCGGTCAGGCGAGGCGAAAGCTGATGGCGCCCAGGGTGCCGTAGTCGACATGGAACACATCGCCGACCGCCCCGGCGACGGGGCGCGTGAATGAGCCGCAGAGCACAACCTCGCCAGCGTCCAGGCCCTCGTCCCATTGCGCCAGGCGGTTGGCCAGCCACACCACGCCGTTGGCGGGGTGGTCAAGGACCGCGGCGGCCAGGCCGGACTCCTCGACGACGCCATTGCGATACAGCAAGGCGCCGGTCCGGCGCAGGTCAACAGCGTCGCATCGCACCGGCCGTCCGCCGAGCACGACGCCGGCATTGGCGGCATTGTCGGAAATGGTGTCGGTGACTCGGCGTGCGACCTTGGTCTCGCGGTCGAACTGCTCGATGCGCGCGTCGATGATCTCGACGGCCGGCGTCACAAAATCCGTGGCCTGGAGCACGTCGAACAGGGTCACGCGCGGTCCCTTCAGCGGCTTGCCGAGAATGAAGGCCAGCTCGACCTCGATGCGCGGCGCGATGAACCGCTGGAAGGGAATGTCTTGACCACTGTCGAAGAACATGGTGTCGAACAGCGTGCCGTAGTCCGGCTCGCTGATCTGGCTTGCTTGCTGCATGGCACGCGAGGTCAGCCCGATCTTGTGGCCGCGCACGCGCTGTCCCCTTGCCCGCTTCAGCTCGCACCAGGCGCGGGAGATCGCGTAGCCATCGGCGATCGTCATGTCGGGAAAACGCCGTGAGAAGTGCCGTACCTGCGTGCGGGTCCGCTCGGCTTCGTCCAGTTCGGATGCCAGATTGGCGATCTGAATTTCAGTCAGCATGTCGTGCGTCCCCCTCTCAGCCCCTGGTCCATTGGATAGGCGCCGGCGCCGTCAGCGGCACGGTCCGGGTGGAGCCCGGGTCGGCTCCGGCACGCTGGTAGGCCAGCGCCGCAATGGCGAGATCGGACAGGCCCATCCCCATCGCCTTGAACAGCGTGATGTCGCCGCTGCCCGTGGCCGAGAACTGCCCCTCCCTGATGACATCGGACAAGGCCTGCAGGCCGGTCCATTCCTGCGCTTCGGCGCCATAGTGTTCGCGCAGTTCGCGCGACCCGCGGCGCGCATTGTCGATGTCGTCCACGACCACGGCGCGGGCACGCGCGAACACATCGGGGAAGAACTCGGCATGGGTTGGCAGGATGGCGCCCACGGCGTTCAGGTGCGCATGCGGTGCCAGCATGCCTGCCCGGAAGAACGGCTCGGTCGCGCGTGTCACCAACGTCACCATTTCCGCCCCGTCGGTGGCTGCTTCCAGGCTCGCGCTGTCGATCACCTCGGCCTGCGGCAGACCCGTGCGGACCTTCTCCACGAACGCCTGCCGGCTCTCCGCACTGGGGCTCCAGATGCGAACCCGGCGCAAGGGACGAACAACGTTCATCGCATGGACCTGGGCGATCGCTTGTTTGCCAGTGCCCACGATGGCCAAGTCCCCGGCGGCGGCCGGTGCCAGCCAACGGGTGCCCAGGGCCGTCATTGCGGCGGTGCGCAACTGGCCCAGCGTGTTGGCCTCCATCATGGCCAGCAGGCTTCCGTTCTCGGTGCTGAACAAGGCAAAGACCGCCTTGGCGCCCTGACGCGTATGGACCCACGTTTTGAAGCCGCACACGCCGACCCGCGGGGAGGCGGACGACAACGCATGCATCGCATCGCCGCCGCCGAGTTGGCCCAATACCTTCGGCACATTGAAGGCTGCGCCCTCGGCAATTTCGATCAAATTGCGTTCCAGTGCGTCGATGGCATCGTCCATCGGTACGCAGTGGGCAACATCGGCTTCGGTCAGCCAGCAAGCAGTACTGTTCATGTCTTTCATCGCAATGGGTGTATTAACTCGGGGGAAACAAGGGGGACCAACCTCGTTGGCGAATCCGCGCGTGACCGTCACTGGGCGCTTGGCGACAGGTGCGCCACGCTCGACTTGCGCACGATGCGCCAGCGCTCTCCGTCGTGAAACAGGCGGTCCTCGCAGCGGCGTATGCCAACCGGGGCCAGCGGCTGCGCGTCCCCGGCCGGAGCGGGATGACCTTCATAGGCAATCAGATAAAACCGCACGATCGCGTGACTTTCCCCCTCAAGACTCACCGCAGGGTTGCAAACGGCGTGGAAGGTACGGCGCTCCATCGGGCGCCTGTCCAGCGCGGCGGATATCGCCTCGTGACCTGTCAGGGCCGCGCCGTTGCGCTCCCAGACGCCGTCTTTCGCGAACAGGGACACGGCCCGGTCATTAGCGTGCATGTCCAGTGCGTCGAAGAAGCCGAACACGACGGCCAGGCAATCAAGGTGATCTTGAGTCGTGGTGGCCATGATCAATCCTCTTGCATGACTGCATGGCGCAACACGCCCACGCCAGTGACCTCGACTTCGAAGATGTCACCGGCGCGCAGGAAGCGCGGGGGGGCCTGGGTCATGCCGACGCCATCGGGTGTGCCGGTAGCAATGATGTCTCCAGGGCGCAGCGTAGTGAATGCACTCAGGTACGCCACAAGGGCGGGAACCGAGAAGACAAGTTCGTCGAGGCCCCCGTTTTGCACCTCCTCGCCGTTCAGCCTGCCGATCACGCGCACATCGCGGGGATCGCCTAGCGGTGTAGCCGGCACGATCCAGGGTCCGAGCGCCCCGGACCGCTCGAAGTTCTTTCCGGGGGTGGCCTGCCGGTTGTGCATCTGATAGTCGCGCACCGAGTTCTCGGCCATGCATGTGTAGCCGCCAACGTACGCCATGGCCTCATCCGCCTGCACGTGACGCGCCGTCTTGCCGATGACAACCGCAAGCTCGGCCTCATAGTCCAGGGTTTCCGACAGCCGCGAACGCACCACTGCCTCGTCGTGGCCCACGAACGAATCCGGAAAGCGAGGAAAGACAGAAGGATAGAGACTGACGTCGTGGCCCGCTTCCCTGGCGTGCTTGCGATAATTGAGCCCCACGCAGATGATTTTCGTGTCCGGCTGCACCGGAGGCAGCCAGCGTACTTGTTCCCGTGGCACCCCCGTTGATGCGTCCGCCGACGACGCCAGCGCGAGCGCCTCGCCGTAGTGGCGCGCGCCCGGCAACGGCAGCACGTGGTCGGCCTCGACCACGCCCCAACCGGCGTAGTCTCCGTGCTCGAATCGAGTGATCTTCATTGCAATATCCATAATCAAGTGCGATGTACAGGGACGCGTCAGGACCGGCGCGAGACTCGCCGGCACCTGATGTGTCTATCTCCCGGAAGGGCGGCGCCGCCATGCGACGCGGAGGATCAGGCGCCTTGAGTCGCCCGTTGGGGGTCGGGATACCGATACGCGCCGATCAGCAGGATCGCCAGCGCACAACCGACGCATGCCATGCCTGCGGCCACCATCACCACCCCGTAGCCGTGGAAGTGGTCATACGCGACGCCATACAGGCTCGGGCCGAGCAACGTGCCGATGCAGAACAGCGAGATCAGAATGCCGTAGACCGTGCCAAACGACTTCAGGCCGAAGTACCGCTTCACGAAGAACGGCACGAGATCACCCTCGGCGCCGATAAGCAGGCCGGTCAGGGCAGCACCGAGGGCTAAAAGCGGATAAGGCGTGGAATGGGTCGCCGTGGCCAGCAAAGCCACCCCCCAAGCGCCCAGAAGGAAGACCACGGCCGCCAGCACCCGGGCCGCCACCACGTCCAGCAGGATCCCGACCACAAACCGTCCGGTGGTCAAGCCGATGGCCGAGAACGCGGCGCCCGCCGCCGCCATCTCGGGCGAAACGCCTTGGTCCGAAAGCAGTGCCGGCACGTGCACCATGCTTCCCAGGCCCACCGCTGCAATCAAAGCGACACACAGGCCAATGAGCCAGAAGCGCGGGTTGGAGAATGCCTCTTTCGGCGTGTCGCCGATCGCTGGTGCGCAAGCCGTGGTGGCCGTGCGGAATGCTTCGGTGGTGTGCGCCGGCATTGCCCGACGCAGCATCGCGTTCGCGACAAAGCCGAGCACCGCCGCGGCCACTGCCAGTAGCAGATAAGCCGTCTGCCACCCATGGTGGCGAATGACCCAACTGGCACACAGCGGCGCAAGGGCCGCCCCGATGCCCGCGCCGATCGAAGCAGCGCCGAACGCCAGCCCCACCCTGCGCTCGAACGTATGCGCCAGAATCGACAAATAGCCGACCGGAGAGGTTGCCACGCCGAGCAGACCCAGCAGGAAGGTCTTGAATCCCAACGCGGCGGGCGTCAGGGGCCCGAGTGCCAGCAGGACGAGTGTCACTACGAAACAGAGAATGGAGTAACCGATGACGCGCTGGTGGCCGTAGCGATCCATCAGCCGGCCCGCCAACGGCGCGCTCACCGCGAGGCCCAGCGAAGACAGCGCCATGCAGCTTGAGGCTACCCCGCGCCCGACCTCCAGAGAGCCCGCGATCGGCAACAGGAACACGCCCGTCGTGCCGGCGAATAGCGCGGTGTAGCCTCCCGACAAGCCCAGCGAGGCCGCCGCGACAAGCAGAACACCGCGCTGGGCGTCCGCACGCGTGGCCTTGCCACTGCGGCGCTCCGGCTGAAAATCTGCGTATGAGCTTTCCACCTATGTCTCCTTGTGTTTGACGTCGCGGATTTGTTGGTGGCTAATCTAGCAAAGCACCTTTCTCGCGCACACTGAAACATCTGCATCGGCGAGATGCAACGCGCGAATGCAGGGGCCTGCCACAGGATCGACGGGCGAGGCCAAATGCCATACCGGATAACACCGCGGCGTGCACGAGGTGAATAGCCAAGTTGCAGGAACTTCAGTGGAGACAGCGTCGCGCCGGCCCTACCATGCCCGTGGCCGTCCAATCCTGTCGATCGAGCCGTTCGATGTTGGACCGCCATCGGATTGATATCCAGCACCCGCCCGATAACAAGGCCGGCGGATTCGACAGACAACAGACTTTTCGCGCAGGACGAAGGTCGAGAATGAGGAGACAGACATGGAATCACCGATTCGATGCGCGCGCATCGTCGATTCACCGGACTTCAAGCAGTCCATGCGAGCCGTGGTCGCATCCGTCAACGTCATTACATGTAGATATGAAGGAACGCATTACGGCTTGACCGCAACCGCATTCTGCTCAGTGTCTGCCGATCCTCCCACTGTCCTGATTTGCGTGAACGGTAACGCGAGCGCATGCGAACGCATCCGGATGTCAGGGCAGTTCTGTGTCAACGTGCTAACCCCCGGCATGGAAGACCTGGCGGCAGCGTTCGCCGGAAAAATCGCCCCCGAGCATCGCTTTGCGTCGGGCCGCTGGCGCGAGCTCGAAAGCGGAAACCTAATGGTGGAAGGGTGTGCAGCGGCGTTCGACTGCGAAGTCAAGTCGGTGCTGCAGGAAGGTAGCCATTGGGTGGTAGTGGGCACGGTAAGGCAATGCGAATACGCGACGATTCCCGCGTTGGCCTATGCCAACGGCGTATATGGCCGCTTCGAGGAAGCGGGCGCGGTGCGCTAAATCCGGCTCATTCGAAATCAAGGGAGACATACTGTGAATCGCAATTTTCAAATCGATCCGCGCGAGTGGGAAAAAATAGAAGACGCACGTGCGGCCACGAATCCGCTATTCAATGACAACAAGCTCAAGCTTGGCTTGTTCGGAATGAACGCAGGATGGCATATCCATACGACTGCCCCGGAGCGTTACGTGGCGGACTGGGACCGATGCGACGCGATTGCGGCGGAGGCACAGCGCTTGGGCCTCGAAACCATGCTTTCGCTCGTTGGCTGGGGTGGTCGCCGCGAGCTGGAGCCCTTCACCTGGGCCGCCGGCCTGGCGGCGCGCCACACGGAGCCCGCGCTCGTGTCGACGATGCATGTGCAGTTGAACCATCCGGTGTTCGTTGCCAACGCGGCGACCACCATCGACCGCATCTCGGGGGGCCGGTTCGGCATCAATATCGTGGCAGGGGCGACACCCAGCACATTCGGAACGTTTGGCTTGCCGATCGAGGATCATGAAACCCGATACGCGCACGCCGAAGAATTCATGCAGCTTCTTCGCCGGCTTTGGGTCGAAACGGAGCCCTTTGACTTCGAAGGCCGCTTCTACAAAGTCAAGCACGCCTGCAACCAGCCAAAGGGAGTGCAAAGCTTCCCTGCGATACTCAATGCGGGTACATCCGGCCGGGGGCGGCAGTTTGCCTGTGAGTATGCAGACGCCATCTTCACGCATGTCCACGCAGATCCCGAACAAGCCGCGGCCCAGATCGCCGACTACAAGTCGTTTGCGTGGTCCACATTCAAGCGTCGCGTGCAGGTGTGGACTCATGGCTACATCGTGATTCGGGACACCCGCAAGGAGGCCGAAGACTTTCTCGAATACTACGCGTCGCAGCACGCGAATCGGCCTGCCATTGAGGCGTGGGTCAAGGACCTCGGCATGGCTGCGCAATCGTCATCGGACGCGGAGCGGTGGAAGTTCGAGCGCACATGGGCGGCGGGCGGCGGCGTCAATCTGGTCGGAACGGCGGAGGAAGTCGCTGACAAGTTGATCCAGCTTTCCAACGCCGGAGTGGACGGCCTACTGCTTGCGACGATCGAGCCTGAAACCACGCTGAAGCACCTCGGCACGGGGCTCTTGCCTTTGCTCGAACAGGCGGGGTTGCGCCGCCCGTTAACCCCGGCCCTATAGCGACTCCCCACCTCTGGATATGTGGTCGCATGCCGCCGCGCTGTGGTGATGATTGCCGATGTCATGCGAACCAGACTTGCGCCCTGCTTCGCGGGATCCGGCACGTGGTTCACGACCTCGATTCCCGCATCGGCGACACCGTAAAGCGTGACAGACGGCGCGCGAATTGCTGGTCTGATTCGTTAACACGCAGCTTGCTGCGACAGCTTTAACGTTCCATGCCCGCAGACGCAGGCGAGCCTATGCCCAGCCACATGAGATCCTTGCCGACCACGACCCGACCGGAGAACCCTTCCTGCGCACGGCGCCACCGGCTTTCCCTGCTGTCGGCCGGCGCCAGGTGTGACAAGACAACGGTCTTGACTCCACTCGCCTGCGCGACCGCACCTACCGCCTCCACAGCGGTATGGGCTTCGAGCAAATGGCGCGCCCTGGCTTTCTGCGCCGCATTACGTGGCTTCGGCAGGAACTCGTCGATCCAGTGCGTATCGATGACCTCGTGAACCAGGACATCCGCCCCCTTGGCGAGCCGTATGAGGTTCTGGCTCGGACTGGTATCGCCCGAGAACACCACCGAACCGTCTGCCGTATCAAAGCGGAACGCGAACGACGGATACACCGGCGCGTGGCTGACCAGAATCGCGGCGACCTTCACCTTGTCATCCTGGTAGACAGGAAATGGCTGCATGTCCGGTGCGACGTCGCGGTTGGCGTCCACTACCACGCCATTGGGTACCTTGATGTCCTCCACGGTGACGAGGGTGTGAGGGTCCGGCTTCTGGCTGTCGCGGATGTTGTCGTTGATGTCGTTGGCGAATGCCTTGTAAATGGCCTCTGTCATGGCGACCGTTCCAGGCGTGGGATCGTCCGGGTGGATCACCGGGACATTGGTCCGATTGGCGCCGGCAACCGGCACCAGCGAGCCACGCGGGCCCGGTCCGAACACCCGCACCGGCGTCTTGCGTGCTGCCAGTCCATCCGTGGTCCCGAACAAGAACAGCGCCGGGTAGTCCACAACATGATCCGCGTGCAGGTGCGTGATAAATGCTGCGCGCAGCGAGGCCAGTCCAGGCTTGCCAGGCATCTTTCCCAGGCCCGCCTGAAGGTATCGCCGCAGCCAGCCCTGGCCGAAGTCAACCAGATACACGTCCCCGTCGACGACAAGTGCCGAGGAGATGCCTGCCAGCGTCGTACCACCGTAGGAAGTGCGCCCCCCGGCAGTACCAAGCAGGACCAGATTGGTACGGAAGCTGGAAGCGGGCGCGGACGCTGCCACGTCCGGAGTGCCAGCAGCACTCGCCATGGCAGGCATCAACGCCAGAAGCAACCAGTGTACGAGCCCGACAAGCCAGCTTGGGCGGGACCGGGAAAACGTCATTTTCAGGTTCCTTATTTACGGAATTGGGTGGCGGGTTCGATTTGGTTGAGGTCCGCACGGATGTCAGCGACGGAGACACTGATTGCGAGCTGGACGCGCCCAGTCCGGTAGATGCCAAACGCCGCGACCACCGCCGGAATTGCCAGAAGGAGATAGAGCGCCGCATTGCTCCAGCCCGCCGACAACAGCCATGCGCCGCCGAGCGAGCCCGCAATGGCCTCCACCCGTCCGATGCCGAGCGCCCATGCCACGCCCGTGGCACGGCTCGAAGTCGGATAGAACGCCGAGGCCAGCACATTGGCGCAGACCTGTGAACCGCTGACGCAAAATCCGGTGACGAAGATGGCCGCTGCCATTGCCATCGGCACACTCACGGAAGCCAGGCATGCCACGGCAATCGCCCCCATCGTGTAGGCTGCGGCCACCACGGCATAGGGGTTGAACCGGTCCAGCAGCACGCCCAGCACGACGGCACCCGCCACCCCTCCCCCTTGCAGCAGCCCGGCAAGCATCGAAGCTTCCTTCAGCGAAAGCCCACTGCGCTGAACCAGGATGGGCAGCCAGTTGATCATCAGGTACAGCAACAGCAGGCTGCTGAAGAACGCCAGCCAGAGCCACAGCGTTCCCTGCCGGTAGCGCGGCGCAAAGAGCTGGCTGACCGGTGAGCTCGTGCCGTCCGGCTCGTCGGCGACGTATCGCGCGTGGGCGGAAACCCTGCCGGCATCGATGCGTGACAGGATGGCGGCGATCCGCGCCTGCATGCCTTCGCGCGTGGCGAGGTAACGCACAGATTCGGGTAGCACCAGCGCCAGTACCGGCACCAGCACCAGCGGTAGTGCACCGCCGAGTGCCAGCACGCCGCGCCAGCCGACGTGCTCGATCAGGTATGCGGTCACCAAGCCGCCGAGCGCGGAGCCAAGGGAGAATCCGCAGAACATCACCGTCAGCAACATGCCGCGGCGGCGCGACGGGCTGAACTCGGCGGTCAGCGTGATGGCATTGGGCATGGCACCGCCCAACCCGAGCCCGGTCAGGAACCGCAGCGCGATCAGCCAGCCGATGCCAGGTGCCGCGGCAGAAGCCGCACAGGCGGCGCCGAACCACGCCACCGACATGACCAGCACACGACGCCGGCCGATGCGATCGGCAAGAGGACCACAAAGAAAGGCGCCGGTCATCAGCCCGAGCAGCCCGGCGGAGAAGAGCGGCCCCAGTGCCACCATCGACAACGACCATTCGCTGCGGATATGGGGGGCGAGAAAGCCAATAATGGCAATATCGAAACCGTCCAGTGCAACGATCGCAAAGCACAGCGCGATGATGCGTAGTTGCAGGCCGGACAGGCGTGCCGCGTCGATGAACTCGCGTACGTTGAGGGCGGCGCGCGCAGGGGCGCCGGCCGCCGCACCGCGGGGGGCGGATGGGGCAGTCATATTGTCTCCTGGGATGGTCAGCGCACAGCCGCTATGCTGCGGCTTGTGCGGGTAAAGCGCTGAGGTTTTCGCTTCGGCCGACGGCTATGCCGCGGCGGGAGCAGCGTTGGGCTGGTGATAACCACCCGCTTCCACGCGGGCGATGAATTCCGGGTCGCGCTGGCGCAGGTCTTCGTGTGTGACCCTGCCAGTGCGCAGCATGTAGTCGTAGGCGAACGCGACCGGATCGAGATGCATCTTGCTGTCGACCGATTCATACCAGTCGAGGCTGCGGCGGGCCGCATCCTGGAACCTGGCTGACGTATCGCGCCGGCTGCGCTCGAACGCCTGGAACGCCGCCGGTACATCGTCGCAATGCTCACAGACGGCATCGCAGAGCGCGATCGCATCCTGCATCGCCATGCGGGTGCCGGAGCCCAGCGAGAAATGCACGCTGCGCAGCGCGTCACCCAGCAGCACCACCTTGCCATGCGACCAGTGCTCGTTGCGCACCACGCTCGCCTGGAACCAGTTCGAGCGATTCCCCAGCAAGGACTGCCCGCCCAGGTCTTGCGCGAAGACCTGTTCGCAGAACGCGCGACTCTCTTCTTCGGTAGCGATGTCCAGGCCCGCGCGATGCCAGGTGTCCGGATCCACTTCCACCAGGAAGGTCGACAGCGCATCGCTGTACTGGTACGCGTGTGCGATGAATACCCCGTGCTCCGTTTCCCGGAAGATCAGCGACACCGGGTGGAACAGTTGATGGGTACCGTACCAGGCGAACTTGTTGCGACGCACGTCGAAGCTCGGCTGGAAATGCTCCGCCAACCGGGTCCGCACTTCGCTGTTGACGCCGTCGGCCGCCACGATGATGTCCGCATCCGGCAGATCGGCCGGATCGTTCACGCGGCTGCCATAGCGAATCTCGACACCTGCCTCGGCGCACGCCTCCTGCAGCACGCGCAGCAGGTCGATGCGCGAGGTGCGCGAGAAGTGGTTGTTATGCAGCGGCACGCGCACCCCGTGGTGGGTGACCTCCATATAGTCGCAACGCTGGTGGTGCGCGGTGAACTTGCGGAAAAAGGCCGGATCCGCTTCCTCCAGGAAGGACAGCGCGATGTCCGAAAACACCACGCCCCAACCGTAAGTGGCACCCGCCTCGTTGCGCTCGTGCACGATGACATGATCCTCAGGATGCCGCTGCTTGAGCAGCAGGGAGAAGTACAGGCCGGCCGGCCCGCCTCCGATAACGACGACATTCATGGTAAGCCTCTTACTTGCTGGCCGGCGCAAGGAGCGCGCCGGCGTTGGGGACGACGGGTGCCAGGTCAAGGTGTTCCAGCATCTGGCGAACCGTGCAGACGGCGGTCGACGTAACGGGCAGGCCGATGGTGTCCTGCGCTGCCTGGATCGCCGGCAGCGAGGGCATCTGCACGCAGGCCGACAGCACCACGACATCGGCGTTGGCGGTATTCAGGCGCTTGACGTCCTGCAGCAACTGCAGGGGATCGCGACGCCCCACCTCCAGGTTGTCGGGGATTTCGAACGACAGCGCGTCCAGCACTTCAATCCCTTCATGCTCGATGTACCTGACCACTGCCTCGGTCAGCGGCTTTATGTACGGCGCCATCAGCGCAATCCGGCGTGCGCCCATCGACTTCAGGCCCGCTACCAGCGCGCCGGCCGATGTCATCACCGGTGCGTCGCAGTGGTTCTCGCGCGCCACGCGCAACAGGTCCTGCTCCACCTGCCGGTGGTAGCCCGGGCCCATTGCCATGATGGCGACCAGGCAGGCCGTGCTCATCACGTCGACGCGCGCGTCCGCCAGTTCGGCGGCGCAACGCAGGCCCTCGCGGTTCATGGCTTCCAGTTCTTCGCGCACCACGCGGTGCATGCGCATGCGGCTCGAGTGGAAAGTGAATCGCTCCGGCAGGATCCGTTCCCGCGCGCGGAGCATTGCCGGGATCTCGGTTTCCATCGTCGTGTTGGAGCTGGGCACGATCTGCCCGATACGATATGTACGGCTGTTCATACTGGTTCGCCTTGGTGAGATGGGTTGGTGCGCAGCCCGGTCGCGCAGTGTCGCCGGTACTGCTCCAGTGCGTTGCGCAGTGCGGCGGGCACGTTGATCGCATCGCGCGTCCCGCGGCGCACGCAGATCGGCGTGAGGCGCGCAACAAACGCGGTGTCGCCGCCTTCGCTCATGCGTGCCGTCATCGCCAACGTATAGGTCCGCGTGCTGATCGCTTCGACCGAAACCTCGATATCGATCGATTCATCCGGCCACAGCGAGCGGCGGAAGTCGAATGCCAACGCGCGTGTCGGCGTGCCAAATCCAAGCTCGTCCTTGGTGCGTTGCGGGAGGCCGTCGAACAGGCGCTCATAGAACAATTCCGCAGTGGAGATGACGTACTCCGAGAAGCATGGTGTGTAGACCACGCCGGCCGGATCGCATTCGCCCCACCTAATGCGCCGGCGTACGGCGAACGGTGTGTCGGCAACTACGGCTTCGGTACAGATCATGCCGAAACCCTCCCGCGTTCATCTTTTCCCCGAGTCTTTGTCTCGTCCTCGAGCCGGCGTGCCACCATCGCCCGCAGCGCACCCTTGTCGACCTTCCCGACGCGAGTCACCGGAAACTCCTCGACGACTTCGATGCGCTCCGGGCATTTGAACTTGGCGAGTCCCCGCTCAACCAGAAACGCTGCGAGTTCCGCGACATCGGGCGCCGCATGTCCGGCGCGCAGGATCAGGTAAATGCAGCCCTTCTCGCCATAGAGCGGGTCCGGCATCGCCACGAGCTTGGCGTCCGCCACCGCCGGATGCCGGCTGACAAAGGCTTCCACCTCCTCCGATCCGATCTTCTCGCCGCCGCGATTGACGTTGTCGCGCAGGCGGCCTTCGAAAGTGAAGCAGCGGAAGCCGTCGATGACATGTTCGGTCATGAGGTCGCCGGAGCGCACGAAGCCGTCCCGCGTCAGCGCTTGCGCTGTCGCCTCCGGTGCCTTGTAGTAGCCGCGCAGGCTCGACGGCCCGCGGAAGCAGAGTTCGCCGGGCGTTCCCTGCGGCGCCGGCTCGTCCGTTCCCGGCACCAGCAGGCGGATCTCGTCGTCCGGGCAGCCGGAGAAGCCTTGCGTGCCGTGGCGGATCGCCGCCGGGAAGCGTGCGCCGGCGCCCAGCAGCAGCCCTTCGGTCGTGCCGAACAGGTTGAAGCAAGGCACCCCGAGATGCGCTTCCAGTGCATCGGCACGCGTCATCGTGCCGAACAGTTCGAGCGATGAAAGATCGTGCCGCAACATCTCCTGGTAGGCAATCATCTGCGGCGCGACCGGCCCGATGGACATGCCGTGCGTGACGCGATGCAGTGCGATCAGTTCCAGCATGCGGGCAATGTCCACACGCGGCATCAGCACCGACGTCATGCCACCGGCCACGACAGGGGCCAGCACGTAGAGCTGCCCGGCGTTGTGCAGCAGCGGCAGCGACCAGATCAGGCGGCTGTGCTCGGTCTGGCCGAGCTGGCGCATGCAGGCCAGCGCATGGCCGATGTACTCGGCGTGAAAGCGTGGAATGATCTTCGGCACGCCGGTGGTGCCGCCGGACAACTGGAAGCTGAGGACGTCCTGGCTCCCGATCCGTACCCTGGCCAGCACATCCACCGCTTTCTCATAGCGGATGGCGTCGATCAGCGCGTCCAGGCCGTGCTCGTGCGGCGCGCCATGTCCCTGCGCAGGATTGCCGCGCGCCACGATCAGGTGCCGCAGCGAAGGGTGGCGCTGCGCCATGCCGCGCGCAAATCCGGCAAGGTCGAACGCGCTGAAGTCGGCCTGCACGAAGTAGGCGCGCGGCTCTGCCTGCCCGGACAACTGGCCAATCTCGACTTCGCGGTATTGCGGTACTGCGCATACGGGAATCACGCCGGCCTTGTAGCAGCCCATCAGCGCGACGACGGTATCAATCGTGGTGCCCATCTGGAAGATCGCGCGATCCCCGGGCATCAGGCCAAGCTGGTGCAGCGCGGCGCCAAGGCGTTCGCTGCGTTCGTCGAGTTCGGCGAACGTGATCGACCGCTCATCGCTGATAAAGGCCAGGCGGTCCGGGTGACGCCGCGCGGTCTTGCGCAGCGCGCCGCCAAGGGTGTCGTCCACCCACGCGCCGGTCTCGAAGTACCTGGCAGCGTCCGCGGGCAGGCAATACGCCACACCTTCGATCGGAAACTGAATTCCGGTCATGGTTGTCTCCTGCTTTGTATCCTGTCTTTGTTTCCTGCGGTGTATCCTGCCTGTCAGGCTGTCTCCTGCCCACGCGGTACGATGCGCACCGAGTCGCGACCGAACGACTCGATGCTGCCGTCCAGGCCGCCAGTGAAGAGGCCGTACCAGACGGCTGGCTTCAGTCCCAGGGCGCGACGCCCGAACTCGACCGGCGCGCTCGCGGCAATCACGGTATAGTCGCCGAGGTCGCTGACGTCGCAGGCCGGCATGCGGCGTGCGGCTTCCGTCAGCGAGGCGAACTCCGGCACGTTCAGCACGAAGATTCGCAACGAAGCCTTGGTCATGCGTGACACTCCTCGTCCAGGTTCAGGCGGCGGCCCAGAATCTCTGCCTTGCGCTGCCAGATATCGTCGATCGAGGTCACGCGTGCCTGTCGGGCCCCTGCCTCGTCCTCCAGTTCGATGGCCGCGGACAGCGTCGCATCGGCGTCGCGCGCGTCCAGCGCTTCGAGCGGCCGCAGCTTGCGCGTGATCTCGATGAAGTAGCCATTCGGATCCCGGAAGTAGATCGACTCGATCACCTCGTGCGCGGTTTCCGTGGAGACCACCACGCCGCGCGCTTCCAGGCGTGCCTTCCATTCCTGCAGTTCTTCCTGCGTATCGACCAGCCACGCCGTGTGGGTGGCATCGAAGACGTGGTCGTCCGGGATCGGCGGGTGGCTGTCTCGGCCGGCGAGGACCTCCGGCTCGACGCTGCCGAGGTAGTAGAGGAAAGCGATGGTGCTGCCGTTGCCGCTGTCGAAGAAGAAATGCAGGAAATCGGGGTGCGTGGCGGTGCCCCAGCCACGCGCCGAGATGGTGTGGATGTGCGGCAGGCCGAGGATGTCTCGATAGAACGTGACGGTGTCCTTCAACCGCCACGTCGGCCGGGCTGAGGTAGCCTGATCGAGGCGGACACGCTTGGTCCTTAGATTAAGATCGTGGATCAGGAGTGTGCACAGATGAGCAAGGCAAGACAGACGTACGGGGAAGAGTTTCAGGCAGAGGCCGTGAGACTGGTGCTGGAGCAGGGACTGACGCTGCAGTCGGCCGCGCAGCGCCTGGGGATTCCGAAGGGCACGTTGACGAATTGGGTGTCGAAAGCCAAGGCGCCTGGAACAGCAGCGGCACCAGGAGGCGTGACAGTGGCAGAGTTGGCGGCGGAGAATGCGAGGCTGCGCAAGGAGCTGGCCGAGGCGAGGCTGGAGCGCGATATTGTAAAAAAAGCCGCGGCGTACTTCGCCAGGGAATCACTGCCCGGTACGCGTTCGTGAGTCAATGGCGAGAAGTGTATCCGGTGAAGTTGATGTGCCGGGTATTGGGGGTCTCGCGCAGTGGCTACTACGACTGGACACACAGACCTTACGGGCTCAGTCCGGAACAGGAGCGGCTGCGTCTGGCGATCCGGGCAGCCCACAAGCGCGCGCGTCAGACGTATGGTACGCGGCGCCTGCAGCGCGAGCTGGCTGGCGATGGATTCGTGGTCGGCCGTGACCGGCTGGCCAGACTGCGCAAGGAGATGGGGATTCGATGTCGGCAAAAGCGTCGATTCGTGGCGACAACGCGCTCGGCACATAATCTGCCAGTGGCGCCCAACCTACTGGAGCAGAAATTTGAAGCCGACAGGCCAAACGCCGCGTGGGTGACTGACATCACGTATATCGCGACCGATGAGGGGTGGTTGTACCTGGCAGGAATCAAGGACCTGTACACGTGCGAGATCGTGGGCTACGCGATGGGGCCCAGAATGACACAAGAATTGGTGGGCGAGGCGCTGTTCCGGGCGGTGCGCAGCAAGCGGCCACTGCCCGGCCTGATTCATCATTCGGACCGGGGCAGCCAAGGCTCCCCCGGTCCGAATGCAGGACCAGTCCCGGCGCTGGCCCGCGCTGCTGCAGCGCCATAGTCAGCGCCGACATGACCAGGCCGGCCGGCATGGTGGGCGCCATAGACCAGCCGACCACCTTTCGTGAGTACAGGTCCAACACGACCGCCAGATACAACCAGCCCTGGGCCGTGCGGAGTAGAGTAAGAGACAGGGCGTAGTCGGACTATTTCCCTGCCTCTCCTCTCCGAACCGGACTTGCGCCTCTCAACGCATCCGGCTCTCCGTTCAAGTGTTGCTCATAGCAAAGGCGACATCGGGGTAGCGCGACTCGATGGTACGGCGTGTCTCATCGCGCAGGATGTACGGATTTTCTGTCAGGGTCCGCCAAGTAAAACGACCTTTGCGACTGGTAACGAGACGCCGAAGCGCCACCACCCCATACCACCCCCGACTGTTCTGGCCTTGTAACACCCATGTTGTAGCCTGTCCCGGTTCCGGCGCCCGGATGCAGTCGCGCATCAGCGACCTGAACCCGCGCCGGTACTTGCGCGCGAGCCAGTGTCCGAGTTTCCAGAAGACCGTTCGGTCTATTTTCGTGAACATGGTGGCCGTATAGTCGGTGTATTGATAAAAGGCAGCCCAGCCAGCAATCTGCCGATTCAGGCTTTCCATCAGGTCCATCCGGTTCATGCCGTAGTTGCCCGACAATTGCTTTACGAGCCTCCCGGCAAAGCCTCGATACTTCTCCCACGGTATGGTCGTCACAGGCCGCATGCGGCCGCGTGGCCCACGCTTGCGAATGATCCGGTGACCGAGGAAGACAAAGCCGTCGTTCACATGCGTGATATGGGTTTTCTCCATATTTAGCGTGAGCTTCAGTTCGCCTTCAAGGAACCCACGGCACGCTTCGCGTACTGCCTCAGCATGTTCACGGGTTCCCTTGACCACGATCACAAGTCGAGTCGCCCCGGGGAACTTCCCCCCAAGGCGCTCACGGAACCGGACGTGAACGTCTCCGCTCATCCGGCTCTTCCCATTGAAGCCTGTCCCCATAACAGCGACCAATGTGCAAACAGATGCATCTCTTTGCGTGCTACGCGTGCTAGCCAGTGACTGGCTCGTCGGCGATGCCCCTGAAGACGCTTGTGTTTACGAGTTAGCCACAACACGAGTTTGCGATCAATCTGCCTCAGCGTTGGGTACAGCGCGGATTTGTAGAATGCACCGTAATAATTTACCCAACCTCTGATTTTGGCGTTGAACATATGCGCCAGGTCGTACAGGGACTTGTCACTGCGATTTTGCAGATTCCAGCTCCTGACCTCCTGACGTATCGCTTTCCCCGCCTTGGCACTCATCGCCGGACTGAAGTTAACGAAGGTTTTACCCCATCGATTCTTTGACAGGCGAGGCCGAAACGTATAGCCAAGAAAGTCAAAGCTCGTTTCGGCGTAGTTCCCCCGCCGATCCGCATCCTTGCAGTAGACCACTCGGGTTTTCAGCGGATGCAATTCCAGTCCACATTGCGCGAACCGCCGACTCAAATCACCAATCAGTGCTTCGGCCTGCGATTGACTACGACAATGGCACACAACATCATCGGCGTACCTTTCGAAGGGTACTCCGGCAAACTGACGCTGCATCCACATGTCAAAGACGTAGTGCAGGAACAGATTGGCCAACAACGGGCTGATGACACCGCCCTGCGGCGTTCCCCGCGTTCGCGTCACCATTGTTCCATCCAGCATTTGCACTGGCGCCTTTAGCCAGCGTTCTATGTACATCACCACCCAGCGTTCTTGAGTGTGATGTCGCACCGCCTTCAGCAGCAAGGCGTGATCGATGCTATCAAAGAAGCCTTTAATATCAATCTCCACGGCCCACGCAAACCTCCAGCAGCGCTTCCTCGCCTGCGCAATAGCATGATGCGCGGATTTTCCCGGTCGATAGCCATATAAGTCTTCATGGAACATGGGCTCCAGAACAGGCTCGAGCACTTGCTTGACGACCATCTGAGCGATTCGGTCCGATACGGTAGGTATGCCGAGAGGTCTGAGTTTTCCGTTTGCTTTCGGTATGTACACGCGTCTTGCAGGCAGCGGACTATATGAGCCCTCCAACAGTTCGTCGCGTATTGTCGCCAGTTCATGCTGGAGGTTCGCTTCCATCATGTCCTTGTCGACCCCGTCTACACCCGGCGTGCGAGCTCCGCTGGATGCCAGCGTAATACGAGCCGCTTCACTCAGCCAAGCCCTATCGGCAATCAGTCTCAGGAGTCGATCGAACTTGCGTTCTTTGTTCTCCGTCGACCATGTCGCCAGTTTGCTTTGCATTTCACTGATTATCAAAGGTCTTCACCTCACTATGGTCAGCTAGTCAACCAAACAAACCACTTCAACTGCCTCCCTTCGCCATGTGGCCGGCTTTCCCGACCTCGGACTACTACGGAGGCTCCGCCAGTTTGCACATCATCGGGGGCACACTCCCTTGGCATCTGTGCAAACTTTCCCCAGTTCACATGCTGGACTCAACGCGTGGGCGAGGTTGCCTGTCGCAGTCTTTATCCTTGCTTGCCGCAAGTCGTCGCGGACACCACGATCTAGCTGCGCGCTCCCCGTGGTTCCATCTGACCAGCTTACTTGTCCAGTCAGTATTCGTGCCCCCGGGCCATATATGTGCCCGGCAACAGCCCGCGTCCTGCCCATAAAGCGGTGTGGGCAGGGGTGACATTTCAACCCTCAGATGCGTTTCAACAGGTTCGTGTTCCTCAACCGTCCCATGCTCAGCCTAGAGACTCATCTTGGCGTAACCGCTTCGCCGCAAGCCCCGTTTCCCACGGACTACGTCACCCTGCCAGTGTCAGCAGGTCACCGCCGCTTCGGCTCACTTCCCCTCGCAGCAGAGGAAGGGCATGCCCCGGTACTACAACGTCAATTCCACCGGGTCCTGCATTCCAAACATGCTCAAGCAGTTTCACCCCCAAACGGGCGGGCTACGCTGGCTGGGCGTACTATACGTTATGTCTGAAACCCAGGCACGGTTTGGCTCTGCCACGTCAAACTGCCGGTCCAGCACGTTCGCGGCCACAGGTAGCGTATGCCTGCTGTCGGTCGTCGAGACGAACTTGCGCTTCCATCTCGCGCGCAATCCCGTTTCGCGCATCAGCGTGCGGACCCGATAGCGGCCAATACGTATTCCTTGTGCCCTCAGCGCATGCATCACGCGCCGGCTGCCGTAGTTCGCACCACTGGCAGCAAACGCTGCCTTGACGTGGGTCTGTTCCTGCAGGCTCTTTGCGCTCGGCTTGGCACGCCGGTGCGCATAGTAGCCAGAGCGGCTCACCTGCAAAACCCGGCAGGCATTACTGACCGATACGGCCTCCTGTTGCAAGTGAGTTACCACGCGATAACTCACTTCAGTTCTCGTGCAAAGAAGGCCGACGCTTTTTTTAGCAAAGCGTTGTCCTCGCGCAGTTGCCGATTTTCCGCCTCGAGTTGCCGGATGCGCTGCTGCTCCGCTGTCAGCGGCTTGCCCACGCCGGGGCCGCCTGCGCACTCCGCTTCGTACTGCGCCATCCAGCGCCGAACGGCTGTCTCTCCAAGCTCCATCGACCGGCAAACCTCACTGACCGATAATCCCTGGTCCCGCACCATTCGTACCACTTCCAGCTTGAAGCTGGCGTCAAATTGTCGTCGCCTTCTTGTCATCTACCTTTTTCCCTCGTCGATTCCGGATTGTCCTCCTATCGACCTGTCCGAGGAAATTAGACCACCACACCATAGCCAAGCACGCCGCATCGCTGCACCCCGCGGTTTCCTCCCTCGAGGATTGTTCGACGCCTGCCCACTGGGCGCCACGGCCTCTCACAGTCCTGCAGACGAGGGCAGACATCAAACAATCCTTAACAAAAGCGGTCGGGCCGCGATCCGTCAGTCCGGACATTCAAAAGTCCAAGTCCGACACGGAAGCGGCCATTGACCCGGATAACGCCGGTCGTGCTCCCAGCTTATAGCCGCCGTCTTGGGACGCGGCAACGGATTGGTGCGAGTTCGTCACGGTCGGATGACGGGGAGTCACGAGCGAAATATCGGTGCGATAACTCACATAGGAAAGCTTATAAATTGTTTGCGGTTAAGCAACAAACCACCTAAAACAACGTCAACGCGTGGATCGCCAATGGGAAGAGAATGAAAAAGGGGGACCTTGACTACATATGATGCGCCTTGGGTAACCTTACATAAAGTTTCTCATTGAGATCGAAAATTGATTAATCCACGCCGACTCTCGAGCCTGCTCTTAGTGGCCATATACAGCCTTGCCTTACCCGCGACCGCGGGAATAAAGGAAGCCGCCCACGCTTATGCCGAAGGCAACTTCAAGGTTGCACTGGAAGAGTATCTCCCGCTGGCGAGGGGAGGAAATGCCGAGGCGCAAGCCAAGTCCGGCCAAATTTTGCTTTTAGGTAAAGGGGTGAAGGTCAACGTTAGGGAAGGAATGCAGTGGCTGGGCAAAGCCGAAGAGCAAGGAAGCAGCCAGTCAGCGTATATCTTGGGTCTGGCTTACCTTCATCGCCTGCAACAGGAACAAGTTGCCAAGGAAATCCCACTCAACGCCAAGCGTGGCGTTGAACTACTGTCTAAGGCTTCCGAAGATGTTGACGTTCGAAGATTGGCCGCCAAGCAACTGAGAGAAGTCTATGCAATCGGTGTTGGCAACATTGCAAAAGACAATGAAAAAGTCGTTTATTGGTGGGAAGTTGAGAATGACCTGCGTGAAACTAAAATGGAGGCTGAGAAAGGTGACGCCCAGGCTGCGGAAAGATTAGGCTTAGCCTACCTCCACTTCGCACCAGTTGACGGAGTCGGACTCAAAGATACTCCCGTATTACCGTTCAGAAACCGCACGGCAGAGCAGTGGTTGTCCAGAGCCGCACGAGCCGGAAAAATATCCAGCCAAGCTGCTGAAGCATACGGTTGTCTCTATCTTGGTCAGCTTGGCGTTGCTACTGACACTGCGAAGGCCAGAAAGTGGGTAGAGAGTTCCCGTGACGTTCCCAGACTCAAGCCGATGGCCGCCGCAGGCGATGCCGAAGCGATGGTAAAAATCGGCGACACCTACTACGACTCTTGCTTGAAGGAAAAATACCGGGAGGAGGCATTTCCTTGGTATAGAAAGGCAGTGGCAGCAGGAAATATAAAGCGCGCCTGGCGTCTCATGGATCATGCCGAAGGTATTGCGGAAAAAAAACGCTGGGCAGAAATCGCCGCAGCGATTATGGAACCTGACGGTTCACCCCGTCAGAATCAGTACGGAGGGGAAGCCTTTTTTGATAATCTAGACTATGCTTTAGAAGACATCCCCTGGGGATTTCGCCATGCACCAGGTACCAGATATTTGAATCTGAAACCTTTGCATGTGCATTTAAATCCTGACGAAAGCTCGCCAATCATACACGACATCGGTAGTCTTAGACTCATCTATGCTCGTGATTCGAGAAGGGATGGTTGGCTCGCTGTTATTGCCGCAAGTCGTGAGCACTATCCAGACATTTTTAGTTACTACAAAAACATCGATGATGAATCGGTAGAGAATTTCCTCAATCAGAAACGAGGATATCGGCCAAATCGTCAATATGTTTATGGATTGGTTGGTTATGTTCAAAAATCTAACATGGCCAGTCTTGATAAAATCTCGCCCTTCCCAATTCCAGATCACGGTTTGATGCCCGTTCCCTCTTTGTGGGAGAAAATTGGCATAAAGGAAGATCGCAAGTTCATCACAGACTTCAGCAGGCATCCATATGACGCCATAGTCCGAGTCAAGGGAGTCAAGGGTTCCTGCAGTGGCGCTTTTGTCCTGAGCTCCTCACTTGTCGTTACTGCCGGCCACTGCGCGAGCCGGGAAACAGAGCCGGTTGAAGTGATAATCGAGCGCTCTTCCTCGCAAAGAGAAGCGATATCTGCCAAATGGCTTTCCTACGTCAAAAACAACAATGAAGACTGGGCCGTATTAAAGCTGGAACACAAGCCACAAAGCCAAGTCACCCCTTTGGAATTCGCGGATGGCATGAGCCTATCGAATACCAGCCAACTCAAGATTGCATTGATTGGCTATCCCGGTGATTTGCTCAGACTCTCCACGAATCGTCTGGGTTTCCTTGCGCCATCAATCAAGACCTGTGTACTGGACATCGATCGACACGTATACTCGAAAACAACCAGAAATATCGCTTTTTCCCATGACTGTCATACCTGGTATGGAGACTCAGGAGGGCCGCTGCTGGTATGGAATCAGGCAAGCTCGCGCTTTGAGTTACTGGGCGTGGCAGTCAATATTTGGGGAGGCTTTCAAAATAAATCAGAAAAACAATTATTAGGGAGCCAAAGATTTCAGAAATTGATGTATGAAAAGTACCGAGAAATAGAGTCTCCTCTATTAAAAAGCAATGAGAGTCTTTTGAGCCAGAATGCATATTTCGAAAGAATCAGAGAGGAATACCAATCGACCCCTGGTGCTTCCACCGTCATGCGGGCTTTTCAAGAGCAAGTCGAAAGTCTCTACACTGACAACGTCTACCTAAGCCTCAAAATGCTCGAAACTGCTCGAAGAGCCGCAGGAAGAACTCCCGACGCGAGCCCATTTTCAGACAATCCCGATAAACTAGGCTTCTGGATGCGGGGCTTCGACGAAACCTATGAATTCGTCGGAAGTACCGACGAGGCTCGAATCGCCTGCATCAATGACTGCGACAGACCCATACTTCAAAAAAACAACTGGACATTGAAGCATGGTGAAAAGATAAATCTCGAGGAACTCGCCAAACGTGATGACACAATGGTCATCCGTAAACTGAATGCAATTGTTGTGGGTGGCGACTTGTTCCATGTCAATGAAAACAGTCGTGTTGACGGCGTTTCCCGGCAGTTCATGAATCTTGTGGAAAGTGGCAAGGGTTTCAATAAATACTATCAACATACCTACCAAACCGATAGCGCCTCATTAATTAAAGATGATTTCCCAGCCACCCGCATCGCGCCGACTTCATCCCTGCATGCAGGTCCCAATTTTGGCGGTGAAACACCGATGAACATCCCAGGTGGAAACGTGGTCGGCACGCTTGAACTTACGGCCAAGATGAATACCTTGCATCCACCGATCATTATCTCGTCGATGGGCGGAAGCACCGGCATACCTGGCGCAGTGGATCTGAGTTATTCATCTGATGGCGGCGGGTACACTGACGCTATTCAACAGCGGTTAGAAAAAGATTTGAACCATCTGACCAATGGTAACAAACGTACTGAATTAGTCTTCTATTGCCATCACAGCCAATGCTGGATGAGTTATAACAGCGCGCTCCGAGCCATCCGTCTGGGTTATCAGAACGTCTACTGGTATCGAGGAGGAATAAGTTCTTGGATAAAGTCAGGCGCTCCTTTGAATTGGATTTCAAAAATCAAATAAAGAATATCGATACCGCCAGTCTGATTTAGTGTCGCTAACACCACCGATCCACGGCTGCGCGCCGCACCTGAGCCAGCCGCTGATGAACATGGATGTCGGCGAACACAGAGTGGACCGGCCCGCAACATTCGCGGCGAATGGCCGCTGAGTCTTAAAACACGACGGTGCGGCCGCCCTGAGATGAGCGGCAGTAACGGGTCGGTAAAAGACGTCGACCAAACTCGGTCTTCGACCGGCCTAGGTTGCTCACCCCCGGGACTTTCGCTTGGGGCGTCGTCCCCAGCTTACAAACAGTCAGGCAGACGTTACGAGAGGATTGCGGCTTTATGGCTCGTGCCGCTATATCGCGTCCGGGCACTGACTGCAACGCAATTGAATCCCCGGGGCAAACAGGTCCGCTGCGATTTCACGGCTTTCCTGCTTCGATGACGGGTTGTGCTCTCTGACGCGCCGGATGGCGTTCTCAAGACGGGCCGGCCGTCGCCGGTCGGCGCTCACGGACGATGCTAAGGGGCGGGAGGACCTGTGCGTCAGGGCTGGGAAAGCCGCGGCGCGTGGCGCCGATCCGATTACGGTGCGCCCAGCAGCATGTTGTTGAGCGCCGTCTTGCTGGGGACCTCGTTCTCTTCGATCATCCGCATAAGCACCCGTTGCAGGATGTTGAACGTCTGAACGAGGTGCGTCGTGTTGTGCTTCGGTTTTCCGTGCGCCGCGGCGGACCGTTTATCATACAGGTCGAAAATATCGCGTTGCAGGGCAAGCCGCGCTTCACCGGGCGGGTACACGTACGACGCGATGAGCACCGACACGCGGAACCGCAGTTCCGAGGTCGAGGGCGAGAACAGCGCTTCGAGCGCGCCCCACAGCGACACGAGCGTCAGCGCGTGGTGCGGGACGAACGTGGACAGTTCGAACGCTTCCATCGCCAGGCGGAAGTCCGCATGCGACGCCATCAGGGAGACCGCGTTCACCCAGTGTTTGCGCACCCAGTCGAGGTGCGCCGCGTCCTTTCCGGGGTTCACCAGCGCCAGTTCGACGTATTGCTTCGTGGATTCGACGGGCGTGATCCGGATCTCCTGATCCGGGATCGACGCGACCTTGGAGAGGGAATGCGTCGATTGCACGAGGAACCGGATGGTCGGATCAACGCAAAGCCGCAGCAAGCTCGTGATCGTGCGCGCGACGTCGTACGACGTCAGGTCTCCGGGCGGTTTGTAACCGCTCGGGATGACCAGTTCCGCGTGAACGTCGAACCCGTCGTGGCGGGTCGTCGCCTTCCAAGGTGCCGGGTGGTGCTTGCCAGGCGCCTCGGGCGGGTTGAACGCCATCGTGTACGAACTCATCAGGTGCGCATACATGCGACGCAGGACGAGACCCTGGCCAAGGTCGACCTCGTCCTGGTCGGGCGGCAGGTTCAGGCTGGTGAGCCCGGCGTAGAAGGCGGTGTTCATACTTGATGGTCGTCCGGTGTTTGTGCCGCCCACGGTGTCATGGGTTGAACCCTTCCTAGGCCGGGAAACACTGTGCCATCAGAGCGTGGAACGCCGCCTCGGCTTTCTCGAGCGACCTGCGCTGCTGCGCCGCCAGATCGGCGAGCGCCTGGCATTGCTCTTCGAACGTCTTTTGCAAGTGCTCAGGCGGCACGGGAACGAGAAACGCCTTCAACTCTTTGCTATTGATGTTCGATTGGCCGATCGCACCGCGCGCCGTCGCGAAAAGCACTTGTTTCATGTGTGCGGAGTTCATGAACGCCCACACGTATGTCGGTGACACGATCGTCCGGTCCACACGAAGCCTGATGAAGTACGAGGCGAGGATGGCATCGGTCGAACCGTCCCACAGCCCTGTCTTGCCGACAAGCTCCTTGCTGTTGGTACGGTTGAACAGGATGTCGCCTTCGAGCAGTTTGAACCGGTCGATTTCCTCAGGCGGAAGAGACACATATTTCAGATCGCTGAGGTCGAGATCCCCTGCGTAGGTCACGTTGCCCATCCGGATCATCGGCAAGCCGACCTGCTCGCTGGACGCCTTCGCGCTGCTACCGTAGTCCGCCGCCGTGATGACGTCGCCGAGCGTGGACATCGGCCAATCCTTCGGATTGGTCGCCGGATCACCAAAGATCCCCGCAAAGGTCGCAGGCACAAGGTCCGCCACAACGCGCTGCGCGTCTCTTCGCAGTCGCACAATGCCGTCCGCCCGCGAAAGCAAATCGACTATCTCGCGCTGCTTTGCTTCCGAACACATCGGGACCGGAAGGCTTTCCAGGAAGCCCGACCGCAAACTATGAACGGTCGCGCCTTTCTTGACGCCTTGCTGGATGGTGAATGCAGCGCGTGCGCGCAGGAACCAGTACACGTAGTCCGGATCGATCTTGCTAGCGTCAGGCGTCAGCGCCTTGATATCCTGGTTGAACGCGAGGGGGCGTGCCGCCTGAGCCACGGGCAACGTGTGCGCGAGGATTCCGGAACGCACGACCACGAGAATCGTCTTCGCAGGAACGAGGCTCGTAGCTGAGTTCTCGATCGCTTCCGTCGATATGTGGTCCGCGGCATCCTGAATCAGGCTGCTCTTCATGTCCTTTGGCGACACCCAAGGAATGTCGCCCAGCCAGAAGGCGGCGTTTGCCTTGCTTGGGGTGCCGCCGTGCCGGATGGCGCATAGGTCTCGCAACGGCTGGGTGGTCATCGAACGAACTCCGCCCACGCCGTGCTTAGTGCCTGAACTTCCTCGACGATCTCGTTTTCTAGCGCCGCCAGTTCGTCGAGCAGTTCCTTTGGATCGCGATGCGCAACGGCCGTGTGGCTCTGCGGGCGGTATTGCCCCGCCGACAGTTTGAACTCATTGGCGCGGAGTGTCGCTTCGTCCGCGAACCACCACTTCGCCCCCCACTCATTCCCCTCGCCACGGTTCTGCCACTCGGTGAGCTTCGCATCCCGATCGCGGAACACGTTCGCCAGGTTGGGCAGGTCGTCGGCCTCAATGGGAACGTCGTGATTCGCGTCCATTTTGTAGCCGTCGTTGTCCGCGTGCATGAACAGGACGTTCTCCGTTCGGCCACCCTTTCGGAAGAAGAGCACAGACGTCTTCACGCCGGAATATGGCTGGAAGACACCGCCCGGCAATGACAGGACCGCATCGACGCAGTTGTTCTCGACCAGTTGGCGCCGCAGTTCCCTGTGCGCGCCGGTCGAACCGAACAACACGCCTTCCGGGACGATGACACCGCATCGGCCACTGGGGCGGAGGCTGTCGATCATGTATTTCAAGAAGAGCAGTTCGGTCGCCGTGCTGCTACCGACCTTCACGTCTTCGACGACCCGGTCCTTGTCCACCCGACCGGCGAAGGGTGGGTTGGCGAGGATCACGTGATAGCCGTCCTCCGGCAGACCCAGCGCTTCCTTCTGCTCGCGCTCGATGGTCGTTGTCAGCACGTTCCGAAGCCGTACCCGCACGTTGGGCAGACCGCGCAAGATCAGGTTCATCGTCGCGAGGTGGACCATCTTCGGATCGACGTCGTTCCCGTAGAAGGTGGCGTTCTGCAGAGCGGTGTTTTGCGCGATCGACAGACGGTCGCCCGCCCCTCGCCGTTGCTGCTTGCCGTCCATCTCAACCGTCTCGATCGCATTGGGCGACGAGTTCGCCACACGGATGTGGTTGTAGGCGGCAACAAGGAAGCCGGCTGTCCCTGCCGCCGGATCGTAGACGGTTTCCCCGATTCTCGGATCCACCATTTCGGTGATGAGCCGGATCACGTGCCGGGGCGTGCGAAACTGACCCAGTTCGCCGGCCTGCTTGATCTGCCGCAGAACATGCTCGAAGAGGTCGCCCTTCGTGTCGGCGTCGGCCGCGTCAAGCCGTAAACCGTCCACAAGGTTGATCACCTGCGTCAGGACGGTCGGATCCGTGATGTTCAGTCGTGCGCCGTCCATGAAGTTGTGCGCTGCGCTCTCGCCCATTTCTGCGAAGAACGGGAACACCTCGTCGCGCAGGAAGCGTACGAGCGTTTCGCCGGACATTGCCTTCGCCCACACCGACCATTTGAAGCGGTCGCGCGGAATGGTGTCCTTGTCTTCGTCGGCATTGAGCGGGTTCTTGACGGCCCACTCGCCGGCGAACAGGCTTTGGTATTGGCGTTTCAGAACGCGCGCTTTCTGCGCGTTCTCGGTGTCGATGCTTTCAATCAGGTAGAAGAAAAACAGGAACGACAGTTGTTCCGCGTTTGACACCGGATCCGGATAACCGCCACCGAATAGGTAATCTCGAATCTGGTCAATCGACCGCCGCATGTTCGGCGTTAATGGCATAGGTTGTACCTTGCGTATAGTTGATGTTAGTGCGCGACCGGTTGGTCGCCTGGCGCGTCAGGAGCGCTCGAATCGTCGATGGGAAAAAGCGCGGCGTTGAGTGAGGTGATGAGGTTTTGTATTGCCTCGCTCGATCCGAAGACCCGCTCTGCCTCGCGCACCCCCCCCATCTGCGAGAACGTGTGAAAAAGCGCAAAGTGTTCGGGGAACACCTCGTCGAGGCCGTCGGCATTGGCGCGGATCTGCGCGCCGAGGATGCGCAGCCAGCGGTCCTGTTCTGCCGTCACGGTTTGCTGCAACCGCCACGCTTCGAAGCGGGCGCCCAGTTCTTCGGCGCGCTGCTGCGAGGCCTCCGGGAACTGCATGTTACCGTCTTCGTCCATGGTGATCCACTCGCGCGTGGTCGGGTCGATGTGATCGTCCACGTCCAGCGACAGCAGGCGTGTCGGCTCGTATTTTTTCGTTTGCGGCGTCTTCGATACCACGATGCCGCCCTCGCCGACCGCATCCTCGTCGCCGTGGTACGCCACCACGCCCACGAAGTCGAAGATCGTGAAGACCGGCTTGTTCTTCGCCTTGCGGGTGCCGCGACCGCGCATTTGCTGATACAGGATCGCGGAACGCGTGAAACGTGCGAACACCAGATTCACGACGTCCGGGCAGTCGAAACCCGTGTCGAGCATATTGACCGACACAAGGATCCGCGGGAACTGCTCTTTCTTGAATCGCTTGATCTTCGCCATCGCGTCGACCGTATCGTCCGGCCCTGCGCCCGACACCACGTAATCGGCGATGCGCACGTCCGGCGACGGCTTTTTGTCCGCGAACTCGGCGTCGAAGAGGTTCGCCAACGTCTCGGCGTGCTTCTTGTTGACGGCGAAGACAATGGTCTTGCCGATCAGCGGCATCCGCAGCACGCCCTTGTGGTCCGTAAAGCCGTTCTGCAACACGTCGCGGAACTCGCGGACGATCGCGCGGTTGCGTTCGGGGATCGTGAAACGGCGCTCAAGCGCGGCCGGGTCGATCACGATCGGGTCGCGGCTCGCAAACAGTTGCTCAAACTCGGCGGAGGTCTCGTCGTCCATCGCGGACCAGTCGAGATCCTTGCGATGCACTTCAAACCCGCCTTCCGCAGCCGTTTTCACGGTTTTCGCCGCGTAGACCTGATATGGCACGAGCCAGCCGTCCTGAATAGCGTCTTTCAGTTTGTACGAGAAGGTCGGCTTATCGACCTCGAAGAACCGCAGCGTGTCCCGCACGAACTGTCTGTCTTCCTCGTCGGCCTGCGCGTCGTCGAGGTTGGCGACGCAGGGCGTGGCCGTCAGGCCGATCTGCACGCCATCGAAATATTTGAGAACGCCGGACCACTGCCCGTAGATGCTGCGGTGGCACTCGTCCGAGATGATCAGATCGAAGTAGCCGGACGAATACTCGGTGTAAACGTTGATCATGCTCTGCAACGTCGTCACGGTGATCCGCTTCTCGTCCTGGAACCGGCGCCCCGCGCGCAGGACGTAGGCCGGGTAGTCCGGCAGGTGTTCCGCGAACGCGTCTTCCGTCTGCTTTGCCAGTGGGATGCGGTCCACCAGGAACAGCACGCGCGTCACCGCGTTGGCCTCGAAGAGCCGTTTTATCAGGGCGGCTGCCGTCCGCGTCTTGCCGGTTCCGGTGGCCATTTCGACCAGCAACTTGCGCCGGCCCTGCTGCATTTCCCCGCAGAGCGTGTCGATGCCCTTAGTCTGGTAATCCCGCTCCACGATCTTCAGGTCGATGGGCACGGACAGCAGGTCCTTGCGGACGGTAAGGCTCGCAACGCGACGTTCGAGGTCGTCTTGCTTAAAGAACGTCTTCACCGGATGGGGATAGGCTTGCTGCTGCCATTCCCAAAAGAGGACTTCGGCGCCGTTCGTCAGAAAGATGTACGGGACTTTCATGTGCTCCGCGTAGCGCTTCGCCTGCGCCGCCGCGTCTGCTGGGTTCGTCGTGAAGCGCTTGGCTTCGACGACAGCCAGCGAACGCCCATGCCGGTCGCATAGAACGTAGTCGGCACGCGTGCCGTCCGGCATCACCACCTCGTACCGCACCTGCGTCGGGTCGGTGGTCTTCCAACCCTGATCCGCCAGCAGGGCGTCGATCAGCACCCGGGAAAACGCTTCGTTTGTTGTCATGTCCTTGAGCCGTTGGGACTTTTGTCTATTTTAAGGGGTGCGCGTAACGAAGCGGTAAGACGCGTGACGACTGATCGTTTCCTGTTAACGAACAGACATTGCTGGACAACCACGATAACAGTGCCAGACGAAGAAAGAGGCACCAGTTCCAGTTCGTGCAGGCAGTGGTGATGTCGGATTATCAGAACCCCATAGCCGTCTTCAGTGCGGCGGATACTTCCTGCAGATGCGCTCGGCAAACGCGTCGTCGACAGCGTAATTGCCAAAGTCCCAGGAAGGGAATTGAGTCAGATCATCGGCGAGTTCCGCTATAACATCACGTAGTTCAAGCTGCTCGAGCCACTCGGGCGGAATCGCCTCCACGCCGAGTTGGGCCCCTAGCAGATTGCCGGTAATGGCACCCGTGGAATCCGAGTCGCCATCGTGATTCACAGCCAGTATTACCCCTTGACGAAAGTCCTGGGCAATCAACGCGCAGTATATGGAAATGGCCAAGGCCTCCTCCGCAACCCATCCTTCGCCAAGACTGTCGACGCCGTTAGCCGGCGACACTTTGGAAGCCGCCAATGTCTCAGCGTGCTCGATTGCCTGCAAGGTCTCCTCGTGGCCAGCATGCTGCATCAGGTTGGATTTGGCGACCGCCAGCGCGGCGCGTAGCGTGGCCCCATTCGCCAACTCGTAGATGAGTACGGCCAGCACGCCTCCCGTCAACGATCCGGTCGGGTGCCCATGTGTCAGTGCAGCGAGTGCGGTGCCCAAGCGAAACGCATGCCTGGGCGATCGCATCGAAGGCCACCGAAGTGTGAACAGGCCGACGGGCGCGACGCGCATCACGCCGCCGCAGCCCTTGCTATTGTTGCTCGCGGGGATGCCCCGGCGCTCCATGTCGCGCAATGCCGATAGACAAGTATTGCCGGGCGCGCGCCGACTGTGCAGTGCCTTCTGCGCGAATAGCCAGCCAGGACCACCGGGGCCGGGGGTCATATCGCAGGTGGGCTCAACCTCTTGCGTTTGCAGCCACCGCAAGTACGCGCCGGCGACCGGGCCTTCGAGTCGACCCATGCCGCGCGTGACGCCCCGCACCCAGCCACCTATCAGTCCCGACGCCGTGAAGAGCGTCATCTGTGTGTCGTCGGTGATGGTGCCAATGCCACCGTAGGCCGGTGCGAATTCGGTAATTCCATCAGGCCCGAACGCGCCAAGGATTTCCTGACGCGACATGAATTCGACCGGCGCCCCCAGGGCGTCCCCCACAGCGCCGCCCAGCAGGCAACCGCGATAGCGGCTGGTCGTACTTAGGTCGGCCGCGTTCGCGGCTTGGTTTGGCGCTTCGTTCTTGATGGCAGTCGTCATAAGATCCTAGATTGAGCCGACCGGCGCCTGCCGGTCGGCTATGTCCCATAAGGCACTCGAGCGATGCGGATTGGGGCGCTAGATCACGGCTTCCCAGGGCAGGTCAAGATCTTCACGGCCAAAGTGGCCGTACGACGCCGTTGGATAGTAAATGGGGCGGAGCAGGTTCAAGGTTTCGATGATCCCTTGCGGCCGCAGGTCGAATTCCTGCGCCAATACAGCGGCGATGTCGCGCCGGCCGGAGGCTTCGGTGTCGTATGTCTCAACGGAGAAGCTGATCGGTTCAGCCACGCCGATGGCGTAACCGACCTGCACAAGGGCTCGCCGCGCCCAACCACGGGACACGACCTGCTTTGCCAGGAAGCGGGCCATGTATGCCGCCGAGCGATCTACCTTGGAAGGATCCTTGCCGGAGAAAGCGCCCCCGCCATGCGGCGCTGCGCCGCCGTATGTGTCCACGATGATCTTGCGGCCGGTCAACCCGGCGTCCCCTTTTGGGCCTCCCGTCACGAAGCGTCCCGTCGGATTGATCAGGCAGCGCAGGTTTCCATCGCGCAGGTGTTCAGGGATAACCGGCGCAATGATGTTCTTCCACACCTCGGCGCGCAACTCCTCTAGCGCGATGTTTTCGTCGTGCTGGGTCGAGAGCACGACGGCCTCGATTCGCGTCGGTTGACCGTCGACATAGCGGAAGCTGACCTGCGACTTCGCATCAGGCTGCAGCCAAGGCAACGTGCCGACCTTCCTCACTTCTGCCTGCCGTCGAACGAGACGGTGTGCATACACGATTGGTGCGGGCATGAACTCCGGCGTCTCGTCCGTCGCATATCCGAACATCAGGCCCTGGTCTCCCGCGCCGAGCACGCCATCCGCACGATCGACACCTTGATTGATGTCCTGCGATTGCCCGTTGAAGCGAATCTGGATCTCGCAGCGCTGCGGGTCAATGCCCGTCTCGGCATTCGTGTACCCTGTCTCGTACAATACCTCACGCACGAGGCCCTCGGCGGACTCGCGCACGGCGCTATAGTCAGCCGAATCTTTGGTCCGAAACTCACCAGCAACGATCACGCACTGATCTGCGAGAAGCGTCTCGCAGGCAACCCGAGCGTGACGATCGCGCGCCAGGAAGGCATCGAGAATGCGGTCGGAAATGCGGTCGGCAAGTTTATCGGGATGACCCTCGGAAACGGATTCCGAGGAAAACAGACCATTTCGGATGGACATGCCTATCCTCCTGTGTGCAAGCAAGCCGGGTATGGGGCGGGGGACAACACTCTCGGCTTTGCATCAATTGAGCAAGGCCGATGCCGCTTCCCTTCTGTACTTGTCAAAATCGATGAGTTCATCGTCGTTCTGCTTTCTTACCAAGAAGTCGAGCATGGCCCCGAATCGACGCACGATGCCTGCAAACTGGCCGGCAATCAATCCGTGTTGGTAAGGCAGCACATACGACACACCCAAGTCGTCATCGTCATCGAGACGGAACGACGGCAAAAAAATATGGCCGTTCAGACCGTGCGCGTAAGCTACCTTTTCGTCTCGACTTGCATCAGCCCGCAGTGGCAGATACGCACGCAGAAGCAAAAACTTCTGGTCCTGCAGAGCTTCCAAGCAATAGGCAAGCCCGCCTTCGGTGCGCAATTCGATCCGATCCGGGTCCGGCGCCTGCATCGAGAAACCGCTATCGCTCAGATGCTGCGAAAGTTTCTCAATGGAAACTTCGTCTTCACACCAAATTAGTGCCATGGGCGTGTCTCTTATGAAAATGGGTGTCAAAGTTGATGCAGTGATATGACGCCTATACGCATACTACGGCCGCTACTCTCCAGTCGGTCGGAGCGCTTCCACCATCGGCATTCCTCGTCTGCGAGGACAGTCGCGATGGGACAAGCAAGACGCCGTTGTCGAACGTGTGTTGATCTAGCGAAGAAGAACCAGCTCGGGCACAGCATCGGCACCTGCCCAAACGATGGCATTCTGACCATATTCAACGCCCAGTTGCCGTGCTTCGCTCGATGACAGGCCAAGAACAAGGAAGCTTGCTTCACCTGGCCAGGCATTGGAGGGATGTTGGCCAACCCCTGACAGAATGGTGAATCCGCGCTGCCGCAAGGTTTGTTCGAGGGCGGCGTGGCGCTGCGTGTTCGCTGAGTCGTCCAGTTGCTCACTGAATGGATTGCACGCGGTGATGAACCCGCTGCAATCCACCTCGGCGGCCCGGTGCAAGACAAGAAGCGCTGAGCAGAACTCTCCCACCTTCAGCGTCGCCAATGGGCCTTCACCGACGTGATAATGGGTTTCCCGATAAGCCTCGATCGTATCGAGCGGAATTCCTGGTGCAGAAAACATAAAACCCTCCTTGAAGGAGGGTCGACGCGTTACCCGATTGGTTGCTCTTTACAGAGCCACATTCGCTTTCGCGATCCACCTTGCCCGGGAGGCAGGTTGGCATGGGCGTCGCCCCAATTCTGAATGCAGGATTGATTAGATCACATGGGATTGACCCATGTCAAGAGGCGGCAGGCTCAGGCGATATCGGTGCACTATCGAGAACCATTCCCTGTATGGCTTGGGCTTACCATCGGCATCGGCGCAAGTGACTGCTTTCGGGTTGGCTGCTGCCCGTTCGGGATGGCGTAGATCGAACGGTGGTGAAGGGTCGGTCAGAGACGGCTGCAGTTTCGCAACGGGCATCGGACCGAGACCGGCCAGAAAGCGCCGGTAGGCCACCGATATCCGAACTTCCGCCTTCCGCTCGGAAAGAGACACTCAAGCCAACCGCCTCGCTTGGCGTTTGGCATGCGTTCACAAGCACCCTCGGTCGCGGACCGCAGTGCGGTGCATCGTGCATCAGTTCACGGGGACTTCCGGGCCCGACAGCAAGGCAATCGTGCCTTGCGCAACCGCGCAAAGCTTCTCCGCCCCGCCAGTCACCACATAGACTTCACAGCGGCACACCGCCTGAGACTTGCCCGCATGGACGCACTCCGCCCGGGCAATGATGGCTTCCCCAATGGCCGGACGCACGTAGTTGACCTTGAATTCGCTGGTCACTACCGCACGGTCCATCGCTAGGAAGCCGGCGATGGTCAGCGCGTTATCTGCCGCATAGCTGATCACGCCGCCGTGGACAAAGCCGTGCTGCTGTTTCAGAACATCGCGAATCGGAACGCGCAGCGCGCAGCGACCGGCGCCAACCTCGACAATCTCCGCTGAAAGCAACGCGCTGAAGGGCTGCGTCATTAGCCTGCGCTGTGCGATCTCCAGAATGTCAGCCGCCGTTTCGGTGCTCATGTCACTTTCTCTCCAAATAAATGGTCCCGGTCCAAGGCGCTCGCCGGAACCGGGAATTTTGTTAGGGAAACGATACCGCGCCGGAAGCTACCAGTTTCTCCAGCAGCGGTGCCGGTGTCCAGTGTTCGCCGTGCCTGTCGCGAAGCGCGCGGATACGTCGAAGCGCCTCCGGGAGGCCAAGCATCTGCGCGTAATACATTGGACCGCCACGCCAAGCCGGAAAACCATAGCCATGCACATAGACCACATCGATATCCGACGCGCGCTGCGCAATGCCCTCTTCCAGGATATGCGCCCCTTCGTTGACAAGGGCCAGCATGCAGCGATCGACGATCTCCTCCTCCGTGACTTCCCTACGCGCCATACCAGCTTCCGCCGCGCACTGCACGATTAGCCCATCGATCTCTGGATCGGGAACGGGCGTGCGGCTTCCAGGCGCATACCGGTAATAGCCCGCACCGGTTTTCTGACCGAACCGGCCCATCTCGCAAATCCGGTCGGCAACCTTTGAATAGCGCAGGTGTCCCGGCCGCGTCGGCGCGAGCCGCTTGCGCGTCGCCCAGTTGATATCCAGACCTGCCAGATCCGCCATCGTCAGCGGTCCCATCGCCATACCGAACCGGGTCAAGGCGCTGTCGATCTCCACTGGAGAAGCGCCCTCCTCGAGCAAGAACCCGGCTTCCCGCCAGTACGGCGTCAGCATCCGGTTCCCGACGAAGCCCTCGCATACCTTTACCAGCACAGGAATCTTGCCGATTTGCTGCGCCATCTGCATGCAAGCGGCGATAACGTCCAAGCCGGTCCGGTCACCTTGCACGACCTCCAGCAAACGCATGACGTTGGCGGGACTGAAGAAGTGAAGGCCAACGACGTCCTGCGGGCGTGTTGTCGCAGCCGCCATCTCATCGATGCTAAGACGGGACGTATTGGTCGCTAGGATCGCGTTCGGCTTGCAAATCTTGTCAAGTCGCGCGAACAGATCCTTCTTGACGGTCATGTCTTCGAATACCGCTTCGATGACGAGGTCTGCGTTAGCAATATCGTCGAAGTTCAGTGTTGGCGTGATGCGGCCAATTCTTGCCTCCATATCGGACCGGGACAGCTTTCCCTTTCCAGCGGTGACTTCATAGTTGTTCCGAATCAGCGCCAATCCCCGGTCGAGCGCCGCCGGCTCGCGCTCCACCAGCCGAACGGGAATGCCAGCATTCGCAAAGGCCATCGCGATCCCGACGCCCATTGTGCCAGCTCCCAGGATGGCCACGGAGGAAACAGGGCGGGCGTGTCCATTCACCTCCACGCCGGGCAGTTTGGGGGCCTCGCGCTCGGCGAAGAAGAGATGACGCAACGCCGTGGACTCCGGTCCCGCGACGAGCTCATCGAACCGCGCTCTTTCGAACGTCAGTCCGTCCTCGAACGGCAAAGTGACCGCGGCCTCCACACACTGGATACTGACACGCTGAGCCATTGCGTTACGGGCCTTCGGGCTGACAGCGGCCAGTCTGGCGGAAAACTCCACCGCCGGAGTGTTTTCCATCGGTTTCCGACCCAGCACCGGATGCTCAGCGAGAGCCGACAGTTGGCGCCTGGCGAAGTCAACGGACGACGCAAGAAGATCATTGTCAACGCATCCGTCCACGAGTCCCAGCGACAGTGCCTCGGCGCCCGAGACCGTCTTGCCGCTTTGAATCAGGTCTAGCGCGGCCGCCACGCCAATCAGACGCGGCAGACGTTGCGTGCCGCCACCGCCGGGAATCAGGCCAAGATTGACTTCCGGCAGGCCAAGGCGCGCATCGCGAGTGGCGACACGATAGTGGCAGCCAAGGGCCAATTCGAGGCCCCCGCCCAACGCTATACCGTGGATAGCTGCGATCACAGGCTTTGGGCATTGCTCGATCAAGGCAATGATGTCCCGGGTCATCGGCCTGGTTTGCGCTGCGGCGGTGTTGAACTGACGGATATCTGCCCCGCCAGAGAACCCTTTTCCCGCGCCCATGAGTACGGCGGCGTCAACGTCCGCGTCTTCCATGAAGCGCTGTACGCCTGCGTGGATGCCACGGCGGCAAGCGTCGTTCAAGCCGTTTACCGGCGGATTATCGATGGTGATGATGGCCACGCGATCCTGCACGTGGTAGCGCACCGTCGGAGACAACATGGTGAAATCAAATGCTTGTGACATGGCAATCGTATGGTGGATGTCTTATGCGCCGGAGCCGGTGCCGCGCGAATCGGCAGCTTCAAAATGCAAGGGCACGCCGGTCAAGGACTGAAGTGTGGATCGCGACATGCCAGGTACCATATCGATGACCTGCAGGCCCCGCGGGGTTACGGAAATGGTCGCCAAATCCGTGTAGATTCGCTTGACACACCGTGCGCCGGTGATGGGCAGTGTGCATTGATCCACGATCCGCGGCACGCCATCCTTGGTCACGTGCTCCATGAGCACGAACACGTTGCGCGCACCAACGGCCAGGTCCATTGCACCCCCGACGGCGGCAGCAACATTGGGCATTCCCAGCGACCAGTTCGCCAGATCGCCATTGGCAGCCACCTGATAGGCGCCCAATACGCAATAGTCAAGATGGCCACCGCGCATCATGGAAAAGGAATCTGCGTGATGAAAGTAGCAGCCACCATTGACGAGCCCTACCGGCAGCTTGGCGGCATTGGTAATGTCCGGGTCAGGCGATTCACCCTCCCCAAGCGCCCGCATGCCGAGAATGCCATTCTCGCTATGGACGATGACCTCGTCCTCCGCGCGGCAGTGTTCCAGCACCTTGACCGGCAGGCCAATGCCGAGATTGACGTACGATCCGGCGGGAATGTCCCGGGCTACCTTGCGGGCCATCGCGTCGCGACTGAGCCTTTCTATCGTCATGGCTCGCTCCTCTCGACATCTGCAATGCGCACAACACGTTGCACAAAGATTCCTGGCGTCACCACAGACTCGGGATCCAGGTCGCCAAGGCCCACGCGCTCCCGTACCTGAACGATGGTGGTCCTTGCCGCCATGCTCATCGGCGGCCCAAAATTCCGGCCGGCCTTCCGATAGACCAGGTTGCCCCATCGGTCTGCACGGTCTGCCTTGACCAGTGCGAAGTCACCATGGAGCGGCGACTCGAAGACATAGCCAACGCCGTTGATGACCCTCGTCTCCTTGCCTTCGGCCAACTCGGTTCCATACGCCGTGGGCGTAAGAAATCCGCCGAGGCCGGCACCCGCCGCGCGCAAGCGCTCCGCCAGCGTGCCTTGTGGCACGCACTCGAACTCGAGCCTGCCACTGGCAAAAGCATCCTCGAATGCGGTCGCCTCGGCGCCGCGGGGATAGGAGGCCACAAGTTTTCGGACCCGCCCCAACCGGATCAGCCGCGCAAGTCCTGAGTCGCCGCTCCCGCCGTTGTTGCAGACCACAGTGAGTTCCCTCGCGCCCTGCTCGGCAAGGGCGTCGAGCAACTCCAACGGTTGCCCCGAAATGCCAAAGCCGCTGACAAGGATGGTCGCGCCGTCATGAATATCCGCCACCGCGTCGCTGGCCGTGGCCATGAATTTGTCGATCATTAGATGGGCCTTATTACTGGCTCGTGCCAAGGATTGCGGTGGCCTGGCTGGAAAGGACGCCGCCGTTGCCGTGCACGAGTGCCACCTCCGCGCCAGCGACTTGTCGAGCACCGGCCTCGTTGCGCAACTGCGTAACGGCTTCGATGACGAGGAAGATGCTGTACATCCCCGGATGCACGCATGACAGGCCGCCGCCGTTGGTATTCATGGGAAATGCGCCGCCAGGCGAGATCCTGCCATCCGAAACGAAGGTGCCGCCCTCCCCCTTCTTGCAGAACCCGAGATCCTCGAGGAACAGGATCGGGTTGATGGTGAAGGCGTCGTAAAGTTCGACGATGTCGATGTCCACGGGCGTCAGTCCTGCCTGCGAGAACGCATGCCTGCCCGAGTCCACCGCCGGCGTAACCGTCAGATCGTCCATGCACGAGATCTGACGGTGCCAGTGTGCATGGCCCGTGCCCAGCACATAAACCGGCTTGGCATGCATGGCTCGCGCCCGGTCCTCGCGCGTCACGACGAATGCACCGGCGCCGTCGGTCACGAGGCAACAGTCGCGCACGGTCAGCGGATCCGAGATCATCTTCGCATTGAGGACATCATCAATGCTTAGCGGATCGCGAGAGAACGCGTCCGGGTTCAGTTGGGCCCACTGCCGGGCCGCGACCGCCACTTCGGCCAACTGGGTCCGCGTGGTGCCGTACTGCTGCATGTGCCGCGCAGCAGCGAGTGCATAACTCGTGACTGGATTGAACGGTTTGTAGGGATGCTCGTACGGCTGTGGATCGAGCTCCGCGCGCATCTGGTTGATCCTCGAACTGCTGGGTATGCTGCGCGGGTTGCTTCCATAACAGATCAGTACGTTGTCACAGCGCCCGGCCTCGATGGCCATCGCCGCGATCTGCAGGTCAGCAATGAAGGAGGAACCGCCAAACATCGGACTGTCGGAGAATCGAGGCCGGATGCCCAGATACTCTGCCATTCGCATGACCCACCATGGCGAGGTCAGGCTCGACGTCAGGATGCCGTCTATATCCTTCATCCGAAGTCCGCTGTCCGCAACGGCGCGGTGCGCGGCCTGCGCGATGATTTCCTGCTCGGATCTGCCGCCAGCGTGCCCAAGGCCGGCCAGTCCTGTTCCGAGGATGGCGATCCCGCCGCGTTCCGTGGGCTTCATTGTCGGGGCTCCAAAGCGTGAAATACGACCAACGGGGCCCGCTCGGCTTGCTCGAGGGCAGCCCGCACTCGCATACCGATCCGTACCCCCGCTGGGTCAACGCCCGACACCCGGCTCATCATTCTCGGGCCCTCGTCCAACTCGATCAGACAAACGTTGTAGTCGCCGTCCTTATGTCGTACCACGGTGGTCGAATACACAGTACCAGTGCCTGCGGGCGACTCCCATTGAAGTCGGTCAGATCCGCAATGGGGACAGATGACACGCGGGTAAAAGTGGTGGCGGTCGCAATCCAGGCATCGCGGAATCTCGAAAAAACCGTCGGCCAACCGGCCGAAGTAGTGTGCCTCGGCGGCCGACACCACCACGTCGGCTACCGAATGTTTCACTGTGGACATCGTTGACCTCACTGTTCGATCTGGACGCCGGTCACCTTGACCGTTCGTTGCCATTTTTCGACCTCCGCCTCTACGTACTTGCGGAACTCGACGGGGCTGAGGTTACCGGCGGCCTCGGCATTCTGCCTGGCCAGCTTGGCGACCATGTCTGGAGAGGACATGATCCGGTTGACATCCTCGTTGAGACGGGCCACGACGTCGGGCGACGTGCCCGCGGGGGCGTACAGACCCAGCCATGTATAGACATCAAAGTTCTTGTAACCACCCTCTGCAATCGTCGGCACATCGGGAAACAGTTTGCTGCGCTCCGCGCTAGTTACAGCGATAGGCCGCAGTTTGCCGGCCGCGATGAACGCCGAGACGCTCATCGAGTCCTGGAAGACAACCGGAATCTGGCCAGCGACAACGTCGTTCGTCGAAGGTGACGCGCCCTTATAAGGCACGTGAACCAGCGGCACGCCGGCCATATGGCGAAACAGTTCGCCGGCAAGGTGCGTGGAACCGCCGACGCCGGCAGATCCATAGGGCACACTGCCTTGCGCCTTGGCCCACTTCACGAATTCCGGAAGCGTCTTGGCGGGAACCGAAGGGTTCACCACCAGCAGATTCGGCGCCTTCGCTACCAGAGCAATCGGTTCGAAGTCCTTCACGGGGCGGTACCGGACATTCTTCTGAATGGCCGGACCGATGACATGGCCCGTCGCACTCAACAGCAACGTGTAACCGTCGTTCGGCTTGCGTGCCACGTATTCCGTCGCGATCTGTCCTGCCGCACCGGGCTTGTTTTCGACGACGAAGCTCTGCTTGTAGGACTGCGACAATTCCGATGCCAGCAAGCGGCCGACGATGTCGGTCATGCCGCCCGGTGCGAATGCGACGACGATAGTGACTGGCTTGCTTGGCCAAATATCGGGCTGAGCCATGGCAGCGCCGCTATGGACAAGTGACGAGAATAGGCCGCCCGCGACGGCAAGGGCGCGTACGCCTGCGTGAAAGGAATGCACAGGTTGTCTCCGGAAGCATCATTGTTGTCTGACCGTTCCCGTTGGACCTGAACATCGGTCCCGGGAAGCAAGACCAGTATATTTTTGCGTCCCGGCAAAGGCCATGCGAATGATTTGAAGCGATGCTTCGTGGAAATTCAAAGCCTTCCCAGTCATTGTTGGCGACGCGCCCGTCTCACAGCCCGTCTTTCAGCCCGGGAGAGGTGCCGCAACAGTACGGCGCGTCGCGGCAACAGCGGGGTCATTAACAAGATATTCGGCGAACGCCGTCGTGAACGACGGCAGCCTTCCCTCTGACCGCACGATGAGGTGGAGTTGCCGCAATGCCCACGGCTCCGCCAGCCTGACGCTGGCCACGCGACCCTCCCGTATGGCGGGCGTTGCCACGGTGCGCGGCACCATGGCAATGCCGACGCCAGCTTCCACCAACGTCAAGATCCCTTCAAAGCTGGGGACGTGTAACCGCACATTTGGACTTTTACCTGCGCGCTGAGACATCTCGCGCAAGAACAGGAAATTGCTGCTGGTGCGGTTCATGCTGACGAAATCGAATTCGAGCGCCGCAACAAACTGGATCTCCGGTTTGCCGGCAAGCTGATGCGTCAGCGGGGTGATGATGACGAGTTCATCTACCGCGTAGGGCGTGCTCCGAACGTCCGCTGCAGCAGAGTCTCCAGCCAGGATGCCGATATCTGCCTCCTGCGCGGCGATGGCCGCCACGATGGCCGGGCTGGCACGCTCTTCCAAATCGATATTGACGTCCGGATGTTCGTTCAGGAAGCGGCTGACACTAGGGATAACGAATCCGTTGAGTGAACTGCTATTGGCCAGCAGACGTATATGTCCCTTGAGCCCCGAGGAAAATCGGCCGACTTCTCCGTGCATCCGCTCCACACCCAGCAGCAGTTCCCTCACATGGCTGAGCAGGGTCTCTCCGGCAGGCGTGAGTTCCATCCCGCGGGCGGTTCGCACGAACAGCGTCGTTCCCATCGCTTGCTCGAGGTTCTTGATACGATAGCTCGCCGCGGACGGTGTGATGTGCACGGCGGCTGCGCCGGCCGAAAGCCCCTGCGCATCGGCAATGGCCTGAAATAGCCGCAAGTCTGTCAACTCATAACGCACGACGTCCCCCTACCTTTCACTCTTCGATGAAGGCCAGCGTATCACCCTGGCGTCACACTTCACAATCCCGACGGCCAGACCGCCCGGACCCTTGAAAATACCGCAACGCTGCTTTCAAATCTCTCGACTGGTCCGCCCTCCGCCCTCTCCCTATACTCGGTCGCCTATCAGCAGGAGACACGAATGCTTGACAAGGCGTTGCAGGGGATCAAGGTACTGGACCTTTCCCGGATACTGGCAGGCCCGTGGTGCACACAAAATCTGGCGGATCTCGGCGCCGAGGTCACAAAGATCGAACACCCGCAGCGGGGCGACGATACGCGTGGCTGGCCCCCCCTATCTGGAAGCGCCCGGCACGGCGGAACGGATGTCTGCCTACTTCATCTGTTGCAATCGCGGGAAACGTTCAGTCGCCGTCGACTATTCCACACCGGAGGGCGCCGCGACGATACGCTCGCTGGCCCTGGAGGCCGATGTCCTGGTCGAAAACTATAAGGTCGGCACACTGAAACGGTATGGCCTCGACTACCACTCCCTCAAGGCACTGAATTCGCGGTTAATCTATGTCTCGATAACGGGGTTCGGCCAGGATGGGCCGATGGCCGACAAGCCGGGATACGACTACGTGTTCCAGGGCATGGGCGGCTTAATGAGCTACACCGGCCTGCCCGATGGGCAAGCCGGCGCCGGTCCGTTGCGAACGGGCGTAGCGGTGGTGGACCTGACTACGGGGATGTATGCCACGTCCGCGGTCTGGCGGCCTTGTTCCAGCGCGCTTCCAGCGGCGTGGGAGCACACCTGGACATTGCCCTGCTTGATGTAGCCGTGACGCTGAACGCCAACCAAGGCTCCAACTATCTCATTTCGGGCGCCAATCCCCAACGCAGCGGCAACGCGCATCCCAACTGCGCGCCGTACGAAGTCTTCCGCTGCGCCGACGGCTACCTGATCCTCGCCATTGGCAACGATGCCCAATTCGCGCGGTTTTGCGACGTGGCGGACAGGACGGACCTGGCTCAGGACCCGCGGTACGCGACCAACTCGGCCCGTATCGAGAATCTGGTGGCCCTCAGGTCTGTCCTCACTGACTTGTTGCCCACACGCACTCGCGATGCCTGGACTGGTGCTTTCGATGCGGCCGGCGTGCCATGGGGACCGATCCACACCATGGAGGAAGTCTTCGCGCATCCGCAGGTACGACACCGGCAGTTGCGGCAGGCGGCCTTGCACCCGGTGATGGGTGAAGTGCCAATGGTGCGCAATCCCATGCTGGCGCCGTCCGCCGCTGGCCTGGCGCCACCGCCGCTCCTTGGTGAGCACACACCGAAGCGCCAAGGCTTCTCGCGCTCGCCCTGAACACGTATATCGAAAATCAAGCAACGGAGACAACAGATGAAACGGTCACCCTTCGCATTCGCCATGTTGACAACCATCGGCCTGACCGGCGTCGCACACGCAGGCAACTGGCCCGATCGGCCGATCAAACTGATCGTCCCCTACGCAGCCGGTGGCATCACGGACATCAATCGCGGGTGATCGGCACCCGTCTCGGCGCCGTGCTGATACAGGGCGGACGCCTGAAGCCCTTGGCCATGGCGGCACGTCACCGCCTGAAGATGCTGCCGAACGTGCCGACGTACGCGGAGGCAGGCCTTCCGGCGATGAACAACCCGTCGTGGTTCGGTCTCGGTGCGCCAGCAGGTACGTCGCCAGCGATCCTCGACAGAATCAACGCGGCTGTGAAACAGGCTCTGGCCGAGCCCGAAGTCATCGCAGCAATCGAAAAGCAAGGCGCCATTCCAGCCTGTACCACCCGAAAGGCGTTTGCCGACCCGGTGCGGACGCAGAACCGAAAAAGGTCGTCGAGGACATCCATTTCACTAAGTTGCAGTACGGAGCTAATCCGATGAGCGCATCCATTTCCAATCGCCACGCGTCCGTTGAAGTCGACGGTGAAGGCGTTGCCACGCTAACGATCCGCGAAGCCAAGTCGCTGAACATCCTTGGCACGCCCGTAATTGCGGACCTGACTGAGGCTGTGCAAGCCCTGTCTGCACGCCGCGATGTGCGTGTGCTGGTGGTACGCGGCACAGGAAACAAAGGCTTTATCGGCGGTGCCGATATCCACGAGATGGCCGCCCTGACGCGCGAGCGCGCCGAGGCATTCATCGGTGGCCTCCGGGACCTGTGCAATGCGCTCCGACACTTCCCCGTGCCCGTGATCGCACGCATGCCGGGCTGGTGCCTCGGCGGCGGGTTGGAGCTCGCGCTGGCTTGCGATCTGCGTATCGCCGCCCAGGATGCCCAGTTGGGCATGCCCGAGGTCAAGGTCGGCATCCCTTCCGTGATCCACGCTGCGCTGATGCCGCGTCTGATCGGCAACGCTCGCACAGCTTGGTTGTTGCTGACGGGCGAAATCGTCAACGCAGATCAGGCGCTGGTCGCCGGTCTCGTGAGCCGGGTGGTGCCAATTTCCGAACTCGACGGCGAGGTTGCGCGCGTCGCCACCCTGTTGGCCAGCTTCGGTCCACAAGTCGTGCGCCAGCAGAAGCGCCTGCTGCGCGAGTGGGAAGAGGCGCCGCTGCACGTGTCGATCGAAAACAGCGTAGCGGAATTTGGCAAGGCCTTTGATACTGGAGAACCGCAACAGCATATGGCTGCCTTTGTCAGCCGCAAACGCTAGCCTTCTCTTAGAAGTAACAGGGCCGGTGCCGGCGTGAATTGATACTCCCTTCCGTCACGCACAGTGGTAGGAGACCTGCCGGGCGCCATGAAATGACGCTGCAACCTGACGATTGCGTCACGCGCGCCTGTAACGTCGGGACGATGCTACCCTTGGTGAAGACGCCAGAATTCGCCTCTTGTAACATCTCGACTTGCTGCGCCCACAGTTTGCTGCATGGGATTCGCTCCGTAGTAGCCACCGGGGCCATCAGAGACTCCAGGCACAATGCGTTCTCGACGGAAAATCCACTGGGTGTGCCGGACTACGCTTGCCATACTCTTCAGCCTTGCGATGGCGGTATTCGAGGTCTCAAGCACTTCGAATTATATTGACCTATCTCTAAGCCCCGGTGCCGCAGCAAGTTTCTCAGTGTTTCGCCTGATGCCGACCCCGCTTTTGCTCGAAGTTCAGCTTAAGCGTCGGAACCTTTGGAAATATGGACCGGTACCAATCGCCTGCTGCCGGTCCATGTCGGACAAGCTATGCGGTCACTCTGGATGAATCCCAGCGTCCTTGATCACCTTCGACCACCTGGTGACTTCGTCGTTGAAGAACTTCTTATGACCTGCCGGCGAAAGCCGGTCGTCGGCAACCACCGTAATACCGAGTGCCTCTTCCCGCTTCACCAGTGCAGGGTCTTTCAGTGCTACCCGCAAGGCCTTGTTGATTTTCTCGAGTACGGCCGCCGGCGTGGCATGCGGCGCATAGAGACCATGCCAGACGGTGAAGTTAAAACCGGAAAGTCCTCCCTCACTCAGGGTGGGAATGCTCGCCAAAGCGGGGACCATTGACCGCTGCGCTCCTGTTACCCCGTACGCCTTGACCTTCCTGGCTTCGATCTGCGGGGTGCTGTTGGTGGCTTGTTCGCACATCAGGTCCACCTGGCCGCCCATGATGTCGGACATTGCAGGGGCTGTGCCCTTGTAGGGCACGAACGTCATGTTGCTTTTCAGGGCGCTCTGGAGCAGCAGCCCGCAGAGATGCGAGGCGGATCCAACCCCTGCGTTCGCAAGATTCAGCTTGCCCCCGTTTTCGGTGATGAACTTGCGCAGCTCTGGCAAGCCATTGGGCGGCAGATCGGGCTTGCCAATCAGCGTCGAAGGCGCCTCGTTGATCAGCCCCAGAAACTCGAGATCAGAGGTCTTATAGCCGAGCTTCTTGTACAGGGCTGGCGCGGTGGCCAGTCCGATGTGGTGAATCAACAGCGTATAGCCATCAGGATTTGCTCGCGCGACGCGTGCGGTGCCAATGGTGCCGCCCGCGCCTGCGGTGTTTTCCACCACCACCGTGGTTCCCAACGACTTTCGCAGGGATTCGGCAACGTCCCGGGCGATCTTGTCGCTTGGCCCTCCGGCCACAAACGGGACAACCAGGGTGACGGGCTTCTCCGGGTATTCCGCGTACGCGTAGCCTGAGGCGCCGAAGATGCCGCCGACAATGCAAAGAGTGGCGGCGCGAGATGCCGCTTGCTTTATCCACATGGTTGTCTCCGTATATATAGCTTTTTTGAGGGCTGCTCTCTTTCGGGAGCTGTTCGGCTCAGGCCGAAAGCTGTTGCATCACGCTGTAGAGGTCAGACTTTCCTTCAAAGCCGATGCCGGGCAGGTCAGGCATCGTCAGGTAGCCCTTTTCCACCTTCAGGTTGTCCGGGAAGCCGCCGAACGGCTGGAACAGGTCGGGGTAGCTCTCGTTGCCGCCGAGACCTAGGCCGGCTGCGATGTTCAGGGACATCTGGTGACCGCCATGCGGGATGCAGCGGCTTGCCGACCATCCGTGCTGCCTGAGCATGTCCAGCGTGCGCAGGTATTCCACCAGGCCGTAGCTCAGTGCGCAGTCGAACTGCAGATAGTCGCGATCGGGGCGCATGCCGCCGTAGCGGATCAGATTGCGGGCGTCCTGCATCGAGAACAGGTCTTCGCCGGTTGCCATCGGCTTGTCGTAGTAGTTGCGCAGCGTGGCCTGGAGCTCGAAGTCCAGCGGATCGCCGGGCTCCTCGTACCAGAACAGGTCGTACTGGGACAGCGCTTTGGCGTACTGGATGGCGGTGTCGAGATCGAACCGGCCGTTCGCATCAACCGCGAGCTTCTGGCCGTCCTGCAGCACGCTCAGGATCGAATCGATGCGGCGCAGGTCTTCGTCCAGCGACGCGCCGCCGATCTTCTTCTTGACCACCGTGTAGCCGCGGTCGATATAGCTTCGCATCTCGTCCTTGAGCTTTCCGTGGTCCTGGCCGGGATAGTAGTAGCCACCGGCGGCGTAGACGAACACCTTGCGGTCAGGCTGCCCGTTGCCATAACGGTCGGCCAGCAACTGAAACAGCGGCTTGCCCTCGATCTTCGCCACAGCATCCCAGATGGCCATGTCGATCGTGCCGATGGCGACTGAACGCTCGCCGTGGCCGCCGGGCTTCTCATTCTTGAACATGGTGTCCCAGATCTTGTCGGGATCCAGGTTGTTGCCGGTGGCATCGACCAGCGACTCCGGGTCGGCTTCCAGAATGCGCGGGATAAAGCGCTCTCGCATCAGCGTGCCCTGGCCGTAACGACCGTTCGAGTTGAAGCCATAACCGACCACGGGCTTGCCGTCCCGGATCACGTCGGTGATCACGGCGACCAGGCTCAAGGTCATCTTGCTGAAGTCGATGTAGGCGTTGCGGATGGGCGAGCTGATCGGGAAGGTCTTTTCGCGGATTTCTACGATTCTCACAATGTGTCTCCTGATTCACACAGAACGAACGTATGGGGTGCGTGGGAATCCGTAGATTAGGCGCGGAACGATGTACTAGAATTGAACCAAATTCATTTCATTATTCACCGTCAGTGAAGAATGAGATTGCATCCGAACTGGAGTTCTTCGTCCTGATTGCCCGGCATGGCAGCCTTGCTGCCGCGGCGCGCGAACTTGACCTGACGCCACCGGCAGCGACCAAGCGGCTGGCCATGATGGAAGGCCGGCTTGGCGTGCGGCTGGTCAACCGGACTACCCGGAGCATCAGCCTGACGAACGAAGGTGAGACCTACCTGGCCTATGCCCAAAGGATCCTGGCGGACTTGCGGGAAATGGAAAGTGTCGTCGCGAGCAGCGGAGCCGAACCACGTGGGCTGCTGCGCGTCAATGCGACACTCGGCTTCGGGCGAACCACCATTGCGCCTCTGGTTTCGGAGTTTGCAAAGCGCTACACGCAAGTGGAGGTGCAACTTGAGGTCACGGATCGCCCCGTCGATCTCGTGGACGGTGGCGTCGACCTGGCGATCAGGTTCGGAACACTGCCCGACAAGCGCCTGAGCGCAAGGCGGATCATGTCGAACCGTCGCTTCCTCTGTGCTTCCCCGGTCTACCTGGACAAATTCGGATCACCCAAATCACTGTCCGACCTCTCCAGCCATCGTTGCATTATTCATCGGCAGAACGACGATGCCCATACCATTTGGCGCTTCGAACATGATGGTCATCACGAAAGCGTGAAGGTCGGAGGTGCACTGTCCAGCAACGACGGAGATATTGTTCTCGGCTGGGCCCTTGATGGGCACGGGATCCTGATTCGTTCGGAGTGGGATCTGGCGAAGTACCTGGAGAGTGGCCGCTTACGCGTTGTCTTGCCGCAGTACAAGCTGCCGTCGGCTGACCTCTTTGTCTACTACTCACAACGCCGCAATCAGACAACTCGAGCACGCGCCTTCATCGACTTCCTTGTGGAGAAATTTGAGAAGTCGCGTGAACAGCAGGCGTAGCAGACTATTGAGGGTTGCTAATGGGTAGGCTCCGAACCCTTGAGCCAACATTTTGGATTGGCCGCAAAAGGGTAGAGAGCGGCCGTTGACGTTGTGCTGAGATGAAGGACCGTAACGGGTCGGCTAGAGACGACGAACATGACCGACCGCGGGGGGGGCCTCGTCACAGCCCAATAATTTCATTATGAAATTATTGATTGGGCACTGCTTCGAACTGTCGCCTGCCAAGCCTGAAGCCTAGATTTAGAGGCCACTGTGAAGCGCTCTGCCGTTCTCGGAAAGTCCGGACTTCTCAATGCAGCAATTCCCGGCAGGCGCCTGCAACAGTTATCGCCGCCTTACAAGCCAAGGACATTCGATGCTCGAGGCCGTCCGAAGCATCGGTAAGCTTGTTCTAGGCTCGATCAATCCCCGCGCGCCGGCAACGCTGCCCCTAAAAACCCGCGCCCAGTATCGGGACGAGGGAAGGGAGCGCAACGTGGTGACCCAGTCCCTTTCGAGCGGTACAAGAGGATGAGAGTCGATCGGTGATATGAGAGCTTCCTTCGCCCAATCGGGCAGTTGAAGATCCGCTGGATGCAACACGCCGCGAGGCCTGCCTCGCAGCGTCGCTACATCAATACGGTTATTACGGAGGCCCTTCCCAGCGCTATTCGGGCTTTGCGCCGCCGCAGGCACATCCAGTGCCGCACCGGCATTGCGGTCCGCAGGTGCAGCCAGATCCGCAGGCGCATGCATTCTGCTTCTCGGCAGTTGTCTGGCAACCGCAGAGGCAGCCGGGGCCGGGGCAACCCGCGCAATCGCATTGGGATTGAGTAGTGGTGTTCATGGCGATGCTCCTTTCTGTTGGAAACGAGACGCCAGTGTGCCGGCCATCGATGACCGGCGGCTTGAACGAAACGGCTAAGGTTCGCCTAGACGCGCTGGACGCGCTGGACGCTGATCCCGCCGGCCAGCACGCCGAACATACGCTTAAAGGTGCGGGAAAAATGGGCGGAATCCGCGAAGCCACCGGCATAGGAAGCTTCGGTCAGGTTCTTGCCGGCAGCATACGACGCGATGGCAAGCTCAAGGCGCAGCCAAAGTACATATGGCCGGAACCGGATGCCGGTTTGCTCCAGGAATAGATGACGGAAACGCTCGGGCGAGAGATGGACGGCATCAGCGATCTCGGCCATCGGGACCGTCTCGCCTATCCGTTCGCGCAGCACCTCAATGGCACGCTCTATCCGCTTATCGAGCGGCCTAGTCTGCCCAGCTCGGGCCAAGGTGAGACTTGCAATGATTGCGCGGGCACGGGCAGTGAGTTCTTCATCAGTGGCGTCTGCGTCATAGGCCGAGGCCAATGCCGCAGCCTCGTCGGCGAAGGTATCAGGAGCTAGCGGCGCGATCCCTGTGCAGAAGCGTTCCCTCAGTATCCGTCCTTCGCGCGATTCGGGTTCCGTGAAAATGAGCGCAACGAGCTCGCCGCGTGCCTCGAAAGCGTGCGGTAGGTGGGCGGAGATGATCGCCGCCGTATACGCTACCCAATCTTTTCCGGGAGTCTGGAAACGCACCATAGCGCGAGCGTCACCTGGATGGCGTGATGCGCATGGAAACCGGACTTCTCCTCCGCGTGGCCGATCCAGACACTGCCGCCGCGCCACAAAACGATCCGTCCAGTTCCGAAGAGCTTTGCACCGGCGCCGCGTCGTCCGTTGGTCATCATCTGTGCTGCCAGCAATCTCGCCGTAACTTGATTTTGGCAGAACCCTTGGCGGAATGCTGTGGCACGCGACTGCGTGTTCCCAGGTGGCAATATTTGAACAGCTCGCAGCGCCACGCAAGCAGCGTGAACTGCCAAACCGTAGGCATGCGTTGTCCGAACTCAGGACTCCCGACAACGAGCGCGTGGCGGCTCATGAGTATCTGCTACATTTATTGGACCATGCCGTTGCTGAAGGCGGTTGTGCATTGTCTCGCAGCTGATCAGCATCATAACCGCTGGGTCCTCATCCGCGCCAGCGATGCCGGCTTCAGCGGCGTTGCGCAGATATACTTGCCGCAAGACCATGGCGACGATCACAATGATGGCACCAGCGATGAAGGCCTTGGCCACAAATTGAAGGTATCGTTCCATGGAAATCGCACGGCTAGCAGGAGTGGTTTGGTCGCGAGACTACACGAGGATGCTGCGAGACGATGCTACGCCGTTGGAGGATTGACAGAGCCTCTGTTTTGCCGTCACGAAGCAGCTCCGCGCGTTGTGTGACCCCGCATTGCGGGGCTGATGAGAATGCCTCAAAAATCGATCTCGCCCCTACCGAGCGGCCACTACTGGGCCACGCCGCATGCGCCGTTCCCACTGGACGGTTCGAACGGCCATGACGAAGTGTTCCCCGGCGCGCACTGCGTCAGCGACGGCAAATGGGTCACGTTCTATAAGGACGGTGAAGAGGTATGGGCCTGCAACGCCGTGTATGCCGCTGCCCACTTCGACTTTGCCCCCGTTCCGAGCGCCTGCACGTCGACAGCCGACTGAGAGGGTCGCCGCGTCGTTAGACGTCCACCCTCCACCCCTTCAACATGACGTCCCAACAACCCAAAGCAAATTTCGCTCTACGGGTGTTATGTCAAATTAGACGGATTCTTTCAAGGGCTGGTCATGACAACAGTGGCCGTTACAGCAATTCTTCCCGTTCTGTTGAGTCACCCTTCAAATGAAGGTTACCCACAGTGTCGACTGGGACGGTAAGCTATTCTTTACGTCCCGTGAAGGCCATTTTTTGTTTCAGTGCGAGATCAATCAATTCGAGCTGATATCTATTTTTCTCTCGATCGCGCGAAGCCAAATGGCGCCCAAAGACAGTCCGAGGACGAGTGCGAAGCCCCAGAGGATCAGTGTGCTGACATAGTTTCCCTCGACCAGTCCTCGTGCGAAAGTGCTGCCAAACCAGGAAGGACCACCCCCCCTCCTTGAGAATTGCGTAAGCGAGGCCGAGCTGAGAAAGCAGTGCAGTTTCTTTGCCAAAGAACTGGGCGACCCTAGTATCTATTCGTCCAATCCTTGTTGTGAGCCAGTGCTTGACAAACTGCAAAGATTCTTCCTCGTGTACGACCAAGTTTGCAATATGACGCTGATCATTCGCAAGCTCGCGGATCGCAGCATCTCTGGCATCAGCCCTCCATCTTCGAAGCCGGACTAAAAGCATCACGGGATCGATCACCAGCGCGGTTAGCCCAGACAGCAACGTACCAACCAGTAGCAGATCGAGAGCGACGCGCAATGGACGCCAACGCCACGGCAGGACTGCCCGCCTACGCGGAACTGCACTGCCGCTCCAACTTATCCTTTCTCACTGGAGCATCCCGACCGGAAGAACTCGCCGAGCGCGCCGCCCAGTTGGGCTACCACGCTCTCGCCATCACCGACGAGTGCTCGCTCGCCGGTATCGTTCGCGCCCACACCGAGGCGAAGAACGCCGGTGTTCGGCTGGTGGTCGGCGCGTGGTTCCGGCTGCAGCATCCACAAAATTCATTTAATTCAATAAAACCAATAACATACAAAAACTCCGACCTTGCCATACCAACAGCATCAGTTCGCCGGTCATCGTGATGACCGTTTGGGGCGCCACGTCGATTGAAACTCAAAGCATGGAGCAGCGCACCTGCCGCCAGAGCCCAATGTCGACAACTGGCAAACCTCTGCTAGAGAGTCTCCGGTCTCAGCGCCACATCAAGTATCACCCCGTTCAAATTTGCGCCATTCGTCTCACTTGCAACCCTCACCATCAACTCATTCTTTTTGACAGCGAGATCTCCACGGAGAACAAACTGCTGTGATTGCAGAAGCGCGTCCAAACAGTTCTTTAGTTTCGACGGAGCAGCCTGCCCATTTAAGCTCTGGGCGATCTGCGTCTCGGCCCATTTCTTGAACTCATCTGAAAGAATAACTGTCGCACTCTCTTTAGGTTGCTCGGAATAGCTAAGCAACGCGGAATGGAAACTGTCCTCCTCGACGCTAGCTTCGTTCCAATGCAGATTATTTCCGATCTTCCATCTCAGCGTTGCATGCAGAGCGAACATCGGAGGAGGGTCAATTTGAGTTCCGACGCGTCCTAGCTCCCGCAAGACCTCTTCCTTGACCTCCTGTGCATATAACTCGTTCATTTGGGCCACTCGCTTGAAGCTGCCACTGCGTAACTCACGAACTGGCAGCATGAGAGTTTGATCCTTATGCCAAGTGATCAATACTGGCGAGTGCGGCCCATCCACACGGAGCAGATGCCGAAGACCTTCGGGATGCTTACCGTACAGCTTCTCCTTCGCCTGCGAGCGAACATCGCTGAAATCTCGCGCTGTACCTAACACGCATAAAACATTCTTCGTTGGCGAGCATCTCACCAGATCGCATGCTGGTGTAAGTACTAACAGAAACGTGTTCGGTGCAAACACCCGCGTAGGTACTGCCGTTACTGTACTGCCACTACCCTCTGCCCACGGGCGCCGGGATGTACGTCGCTTGTCTGATATAGGGGAAGTTCGACTAGACGAGCGGAACGAAGCTCGATCCGTTAGGTGGGCAGCTCTCGAAATCCGGCGCCGTGGCGCTTTTGGGGCGAGCACCTCACCGAAATGGATTACCTCTGCAGCGGGGTGTGCCGGCCCAAACACAACTTCCGAGAACAGGTCAAATAAGACCTTTCCTTGTTTTACCTGCCCGGAGAATCCAATCCCAGCCGGATCAATAATTGCGTCCTTGATTTTTGTTCCACTAATCCGCCGAATCTTCGCTGCAATTGATTCAGAGGCCAACCAAGTCAAATAAGCGGCGACCGACTCGCCTTCAGCGGCGAGCCGCGCAAGATCAAGTAACCGCAAATCGTGAATTTCGACTTGCTCGAATTGGCCATCAAACTCTTGAGCGGCCTGCTGCGCGGCATCCACAAGCGCATGCACGACATGCTCTAGAGACTTATTTCCCAGGTACGACGAACGCTTCGAGTTCAATTTTGCCACGACCCAAGCCACGTCTATCTGCGCCTTAGACATCACTTCAAAGAAAGCTGCGCGTGTCCCTACAATCTCCCGAACTTGTTGCTGCGTTTCGAGAGATGCTCTGGAAGACATGAAAAACAGCAGCTTAGCCCTGCTTAAATGCTCCTTATGATTCCGAATACGTTGGAGCGCAGCATCAACTTTCTCATTATCGTCTAAAAAAAAGTCGACGAAGGCCACATCCACCTCGGCCATCGCGCTTACCGCATCCTCCATTCGCCAGAACTTCTTCACCTTGCTAGGTCCGACGAAATTTTCAAGGGCATTGCAGACTAGCAAGGGCTTTTCCGCCTTACCGGTCCACAAAAGTGAAAATGTCCCGAACAACACTTCCAAACCAGCATTGGCTAATGTTTTATTATTGTGGTGCTCCCAAAGCACAGAAATGTGATCGTGATTACTCGTCAACTCCAACAACAAGTCGTCAAGACTCTCTAAACCAAGCTCACGAAAGGCGTCAAAAAGGTGCTGTTGAACATCTGCGCTTCCACTAACGTAGTCAATCCATTTATCTTTGTCTTCAGATTGGATTGCACCTTGCGTGGGCGGCCCAAAGGCGTCATCCACCACCATTGCACTCGTGATTCCCCACATCGACCCGGCTGTCATTGCTGTTTATTAAAATTTAGGATAAACGTTCTATGCATGCCATCGGCATCCGGCGCATCCAAGTACAGACGAGCACCGTTTTCAGTGGACAGGCGTCTAGCGATATAAAGACCTAAGCCACGTCCTTCGCGAGGAGGCTTGGTCGTTACGAATTGGTCAAATACGCTTTCCCGGCGTTCAGCAGGAATCCCAGGACCATTGTCAGTGAATCGCAGGGTACGTGCACGCGGATTCAGCTCTACCGAAATTATCCCCGGAATAGATGGATCGAAGCGATTGGCTAACCAGTAGAATGAATTGCTGAAGAGATTATCCAAAATCTGAAGAAATTGGCCTCGCTCAAGGGTTTCAACGAATCTTCCGCCGGAGGTCGAGGTAACCTCGATTCCAACACCGTGTCGGACACTCTTAGCCCCGTGAAATTCGCAGAGCATATCGACCAATTCACGTAAATCCGCCTCTTTTCTAATCTGGCGACCAGGGATACTGAGTTCATCCAAAATACGAACCCGTTTATCAAGCGTTTTTAGCTGGGCCTCCACAACCTGTAGAGAAAATTTCCCAGAAGAAACCGCCTTTAACGAGTCCTGCGTAACCCTTGAAAGTTCGTGTGATACAAATTCCAACATCAGGCCTACACCAGCCAAATGCACGAAACTGTCAATGGTTTCCTCGAAGCTGGCAATACGAAGCTTAGCTCTCTCCCAAGCTTCACTGACCTCTTCAAGGTGATGCATTACCTTATTAATATTCTCTTGTTCGTCCGGCAAACGAAGCTGCATGCCTTTCAGGCTTGCCACCGCAATATCACGAGACGTGGTCAGGCGCTGCTGTACCTCTTCGGCGACCTCTTCTATCGGTGGCTCCACGTCGCGCTCCACCTGCTCGAGGAACGGACGACAAAAGCCCAATATCACGTAGCGGAGCAGGCGAATTAGCGCTTCTCTGTCATATGAATCGCGAAACCCTTCCCGGTTGGTTTGGTCTAGCAGGGATGGATTGCCAATAGAGCTGATTCGAAGGCGTCCGACCATTTGAGCGCGGTTGAGCTTGTAAGCACTCGCGGCTAGCGCCTTGCGATCCAGATCAAGCCAATCATCCGATCGTTCGCCATAGGGATAGACTCGATAGCCATCCCGGTAAACGAGGAAGCCCCCTGACCACTGCACCAAAAAGTCCCGAATGGAATCATTCCAAAGCTCCGGCGTATCGCGCATGATCCGCCCCCGGTTAAACCAGTGAAACTCCAGCTCCCATGGACCCAAATGCTTAAGTGCTTCTGCCACAACCTCGGCATCGATCAGTGGTAGCTTTTTCTTCTTCCTACCTGGCTCTTCTCGTACGCAGGCTCTTAAGTGCTCGCCCTTAAGATGATCAGTGCGCTCACGGGAGTGAGTTTTATAATCAACTCGTAATGCCAGTTGCGGTTCACCAGACTCGTCATAACTAAACTTTGCTGTGCATAGAGCATCAGCATAGCGCAGTGGCTCACGGTCAAGCACAGGAATGCTAATGTCGACGTCCTGAAAGCTGATGCCCATGAATTTATTGGCGCGGAGCTTTGCGAATGGATCCGAAATTTTGGCTAGATCAGCCTTAGCAATTCGCTTGACCTTGGCTTCAGACCAATCGCTTTGCAGATCCCTGATGTAGATCGTTGTTCCACCCTTCACGACTTCGTCTGGAGTACATAATGATTCTTCAATAGGAAACGATAGCGCCGATGCATCCAGAGTTGGATCAGCAAAGGCCGGACGCCAGTCCAGCCGGAGTGCATTCCAGTGCGGAAGACCTTCGGTTTTGGTCTTGACGCTCACGTAATGACCCAATCGCATTGCGGAAAGTCGACCTATGCCCTTTTCGCCCAAGGGAAGCGTAAGCTCCGACTGCGGATTCTGCAGGCGAGAGACGAGGGCGGTAGCCTGCTCAATTACCGCATTCTTCTCTAAAAGACGGGCCGGCGTACCGACTGTTAGGTAACCATCTTCCAGGTTGCGATATGTCATACCGCAGCCTTCGTCAATAACCGCTATATAACTACCGCGTGTGTAGGCCTGATCGAGACACGTCAAAGCCTCAGCCGCAGTTTTTGGAGTTCCGTATGATTTAATAAACCGCTCACGTGTTGCATCACTAGCTTGGTCGTCAAGGCTTTGGAGAACATTCTGGTTAAATTTCGTGACATTAAACGCACTCCCCCTTTTCTGCTGTGCACTGACCTCGTGCTGAAGCAGCGCCCGCAGTTGCTTGTAGGCGGAATGCTGTAATGCTATTCGAATCCGGATCTTAACTTCCTTCGAGCCCGCATCAATCCCATTCTTGACCAGTTCGTACAATGCAACGGCATCGGAACTGATTAATTCCGCTCCAAGCTCGAGCAGTACGCGGGCCTTGAACTTAAATGACATCGGTTATCCTGACAGAGAACTAGAAGGGTGATTATTCCAAACGAAACAGAGCCAGATCTGCTATAACGCCATGGTTTATAGCTGACAAACAAGACATCCTTGATCATCATCCTCATCAAGCGTTTCGCCCATATCGGCTTCGGCGAACACCTCGGCGAGCGTGGCGTGTTCCCTACGGGTCTTCTGGCGCTCAATACGGATTACATGCTCCCGGCGTATTTGCTCCATGCGGGCAGGCTGCTCGAGTTCGGCTAGGCTTTCCCCTTGGCTCCATGTAAAGAAGTTGCCGGTTTTTTCGTAGGGCTTTTCATAAGCCTTTGCCTTCTCGTACAGATCGGGATGGGTCTCCTTGAGGCGGACCCATTCGATCTTCTGCTGATAGAAACAGAAGTAGCATCCCGAGCGCGTACGGCCCCACCGCGTATATGGCGGCATACCCACTCCCGACGTCCTCAGGATCTCTTCTATGTCGCGCAAAACCAAACCGTCTTCGCGGAAGGGATAGACTGGCTTGATATTGGGCTTGTGGCTGATATAACCGCTACGATCCTCATCGGCCCGCAGACCTACGTAGTTCACGACTTCATCGTTACCGCAGTATTGCTCGAAAGGTTTGAGCTTCAGCGCCCGCGTGCACCAACGCCGGTGATTGGACGGAATCATGCCACCATACATCTCGTACCAGTGGTCGAACCCTACGTCCGCATTGAGGTGCGTCACTTCCTTCCCGAGATAGTTCGAGATTCGCTGCAGAAACTCGTAGGTTTCGGGTAGCTCCTTGCGTGTATCGCTGAAGATGTACTCCATCTCCGGAATGCGGTCGCGCATATAGATAGCCAACGCCGCACTGTCCTTCCCGCCGGACAAGCTAAGAATGTGCCTAACCCGCTTCGCGCTTGCCATGGTCCTTTTCCTTGATGGGATTCGTCGATACATGCATTACTTGCAGCTCCTGCAGCGCTTGCGCTAAGGCTGCAGCGGCGGTCTGAGTGTCACCACCTTCCGACTGCTTTAGCATTTCCAGCAGGCTGCGCGCAAGCCGCGTCGACCGCTCCGTCGCAGCAACCAGCAGCGCAGATTCCTGCCCGCTCACGTCAGTGAGCGTAAGGCTCAGGAAGCGCTCTGCAGCGCGTGGCGCACCCTTGCGCTGCATTACCAGGCGGAGCCAGCGCCGATAATGACCGGAAATGTCTGTCACAGCTTGCGCAAAACTGGCGATGGTCTCGTCTGTCCACGCATCCACAGGGCGCTGGACAAGTAAGCTCGCCACGGAATCGAGCCACTTTTCATCTGTCAGCGTTAAATCCGTGCAGCGCAGAATGAAGCTCTTGAGCCGGGCGTCTGCCAACCCCGTGGCCGCACCTGAGCACTCAGCCTGTAATTGGCTGCGAACCTTGGAAAGCGTGCCGGCTATCTCGAACGCCTGCCCAAGCTCTATGACCACGGCATCCTGAAGATTGCGTTGACTCATGGCCAGATCGGTCAGCGTCGCCGATAACCATTCTAGGAAGGGCAACTTCTCCTTGCTTTGCGCATGCGCCTTCGGCAGTGTCGAAGTCAGCAATAGGATTGGGTCCTGCGCTTTGCGCAATATGGAGCGTACCAGCGCGGCATCCTTGCTGACACGGCCTGTCTGCTGCGTGAAATCTGAAAGCCTCCCGAACCAACGATAGAACGTGCGGGCGACTTCGAGGTAGCTCATGTCCCCACTTGGTGCAATTCCGAGCGTGGCAAGCACGGCACTGTAGTCACGCAACAAGTTTCGGCCGCCCTGGGTCACCGAGAGTTCGCGCAGCGTGAACGTTTGCGGATTCCGATGCATGCGCTGCAGATGCTCGCTTGTGAATTCCAGCACCAGTGTGCCCCGTTCGAAAACCGCGCAGCGACTTCGATGGATCATCAGATAGAGCGTGATCCAGATGCTCGCAGGGCCATTGCGTACACCCAACGGCGGAGCCGCAAGTGCCTGGACGACGTGCTCGAAAGTGGGAGCCTCCTCATTTGCCAAAATGCGGGAAATCTCCATCCAGAGCGCACAGATGTCAACGCTCATTCCCGGCTTCGGGTCGACGAGTTTCCAATTTTTGCCGTCGGCCTCCCATATACCCGTATCGCGCAGCAGCGTGGCGTGAATCAACCGCTCCGGAGGATACTCGTTGTCGCCAAAAAGAGGCGCCGAACCACTGCCAGCAAGGAGAGCATCAAGCAACCGCTGGCGCGCAAGGACAATCGCCGACGCGGGGCGATCCTTGTTGATGAGTTCGTTGATGATGCGTGGGGCGCTATGGAAAACCCTCTCGAACATCCAAGACGCTACCTGGCCTACATTCATCGACTCGCTGCCTGGTACGGCCGCGCCCTGATGCCAATACACCGGCCCTCGGCAGCCCGGAGTAGGCGCCAATGCCGAGAATACGAGCGCATCGACATCCTCTTTGGCCTGATGGAGACGGCCGTCGACGTACTGACTAGTCCACGGGTCCAGCCGCTTCGCAGCCACTTCTCGCTGCACTGCCAGCCAAATAGCTAGTTCCGAGAGAGCTGCTCGACCCTGGGCGGACAACGACAGGCAACAGTGCAAGCTGAGGGGGTCATCACCACTGCCCACGCGATCCTGTGCCTGTCGTTCCTCGGGCGAGCCTTCCGTGACCAAGATCAGGCGAAGCCAGCCGTCAACATGCCTGTCAGCAGCGCTTCTGCTAGTGTTAGTTTGGGGCCACGCTGCGACAGTTCCAACGTCAATGGCCAGGGTGCGGATCGTTCCTCGCTGGTCATAGTGCTTGTTGGCCACAACCACCCGTTTCCCCAGTGCGTGCGAAGCGCCGCGCACGGCGAGTTCGTCATCACCAGCTTGTGCCGCATGGTCGTAGAGCGCCTCGATATTGACGGCTTCCGACACGGCGAAAGCGTATTCTGAGCGGCTATGCCGACAGATCAACAGCCCTTGATCGACTAGGCGGTCAAGCAGCGCTCGCGTCTTGGATACTTCAGCTTCACCAAGCGCAAATGCCACCAAAGCCGGAGTAATACGTAGGGCAAGCGGGACCTGCACCAGCTCCAGCACAGCGATAGTCTTGAGCACCGACAAAACGTCCACGTCCTTCGCTTGTCGCTCAATGCTGGTGAGTGCGAAGGCCCAACGGCGCTCGGCAGCTAGTTCTCGAAAACGTAGCCCATGACCCGAGGCCAGATAGTCGAACACCTGAGGCAACCGATACCAGGGGTATTCGTCTACGGGCGTGACTTCCGCGAAGTCCCGAAGCCCCGCCGGCTCGCTACTATTGAGGAAGGCATGAAAGGAACGTTCGCTCTGGCCGTAACGTTTAGAAATGACGGCAAGCGAAGCGAGCGTCAGCGGATGGAGGGGATAGAGCTTCTCGGCGTGCTGGAACAGACCACGGTCTGCAGAGGTTGGCGCGCGTAGGATGGATTGCTCGAGTGCTGAGCCAAAGAGCATCCGCGCGGCATCTACGAGCTTGGGATTTCGGTACAACGCCGGTTTAGTGCCAAGTGCATTGGCCGCGAAATGTACGTAGCGCTCGACAGGCTCATCGAACGGAATCTCCTCGAAACGTGATGCAACCTTGTGCCACTCGTCACCCAAAGAGCGGCCAATGCCCGCCGCGTAGCTTGCGAAGTGCTGGTGCTGAAGCACCACCATCGCGAGCGAATCATCGACATGCCGGCACGCGTCCTCAGCCAGTTGCTGAAGTGCAATCAGGTCACCCGCCTCCGGATGCATGGCAGCATGTTCGATGAACTTGCCCACTTCATCGACCAAAAGCAGCGTACCGGCGAACCCCTGGGCGCGCGCGACAGATGCGAAATCTCGCATTAGCTCCCCGACAACCGCATTGATGGGGCGTCCCTTATAGAGGCCCGGTTCGCTTAGATGACGCTTTAGTGCAGCCACCCCCTTGCCTTGAGGCCACCCCTCCAGGGCGCGAATGATCTCCGCTCCCAGTGCCAACCCGATCGAAAGCCGTGCTCCCACTATAGCGATCGCGAAACGCCTGGGGTCTGCGAATAGGTCAGCGACAGAAGTAGAGGCCTTATGCAACATTCTCCAGGTCGCAGGATACGCATCACGACCGGCGACCAATTGGGCAAGCACGATCCCCAGTGCGGATTTCCCGCTTCCGTACGGACCAATCACTTTCCACGCGCGCTGGGGCTGCCCCTCTGCTAGCGCCGTACCGACCTGCTTGAGCGCTTGAATCGCATTCGGGGTGGGCAGGTAACTGGAGATGACCGTTTCATCCTTGAGGTCACGGCTCAGCGAGATTGAGCGGGTATGGCGTGCATTCAGCTCCAAGCCATCAATGATTCGTTTAAGCATGGATGGGAGCCTCCTCAAATGCCTCCAGCAGGTAGTACGGATCGATTCGGTCGCGGAAAAGCACCACGCTTTGCGTGTCCGACGTGTCCACGAAGCGCATGGCTTCGCACAAGGGGCCCTGTGCCACGTTCTCCACGCAAGCGCGCAACTGGTGTTCATCCAGCCTGAAGACAACGCCGGGGCTCTTCGTGCCCTTGAGAAGACGAAGGAAATCCACAGATGAGGAGACTTGATCAACCGAGGTCACGAATTCCACCAATGCGATAGCAAACACCCGCAGACTCAGGCCGATTGGCGCACGCAGATCGGTGTTGAAAACAATGCGACCGTCCTCTTCTTTGGCGGCGCGCAGCAACGCGAGGTCCTGCAGCGGGCACCAGGACGTGTCGTCACCACTGCGCTCAGCTTGGTAGTAGCTCTGGAGAAAGATTGAGGCGTGCTGGTCCAGCGTGCTCGCAGCGAGTGGCCTTGCCACCCCTTCGGCGCGTTGAGTTAGTGCCCCGACAAGCCGCTGACGATCGAAGCGCACAAGCCGGCCCTCCCCAAATACCTCTGACCAAGCCGCCAATGCAGCACCAGTGCTTAAGCGCCAATGCAGCAACCACAGCGACTCAAGGGACTCCAGATGCTGGTCCCACCCGAATTCAGGATCCAGTAATTTGCGCCCTATAGGTCCGGGCTGGTGCCCTTGACTGGCCACAGGCATAAGGACTCCAGTAGCCTCGCACCAGAATTGCAGCGACTTCACCATGTTGCGGCCGATGCCCAATGTATGCATCGCTCGCTCTTCATCCTTCAACAAACCAGGATCGCTCGAGACCGCCTGATAGGCTTTGGGAAGCCATCCGTATCGGCAGACAAAGGACTCATGTCCGGAAAAACGATCAGCGACAGTCATGGTTTGGTCTTGTTCTTAGCGTGCTTAACGCTGGGGGAGGCCTCAGCGCCTTCGGCTGACGACGTGCGCTCGACAATGATGGCCTTGGTAGTGGCGTCGAAGTACAGATCCACCGAATCACCCTCTTGGATGCCGGCATTGCGTAGCAACGCTTCGGGCAGGGCGATTCTTCCCATTTTCTGTACTTTTTTTGTACCGAAACTAATCTTCATAAAGTACCCACGAAGGTGAACGCCAGTCTTGAATGGGGAGGATATTAGCCCAAAAAACTCCTGAACAAATACAGAAGCAAGGCTTCAAATGCCTCTTTTGTGTTGCTGCCGCGTCACCGAAGTCGGTATTCCTACTACAGTCAAGCAGGATAAGTGCTTAATACATCATTTTAAAGGTATCGCACGTCGGCCCCTCGAAGCGCAGAAAGCTTCACACATATATCACCTCATTGAGCACCGCCTCCAGTGTGCTTGCGCCACACCCATTGGTCCGAAACCCTTATGAGGACGGGTTCGAGGTCATGGAGAACCTCAAGGTCGTCCAGCCGGTTGATCGTTGTCACCGCCCAGCCCAGTCACAAACTGCGCGCACTGCAGGCTGGCGCGAAGGACTTTGTCAGCAAGCCATTCGATCTCGGCGAGGTACTGATGCGGGTGCGGAACATGCTGGAGGTGCGCCTGCTGCATAGTGAGTCCTTGCAGCACGGCAAGGAACTGGCGGCATGCCAAGATAAGGGGAATCCGCTATCACAAGGGGAAGTCGGCCACGGAGCTATCCGCCGCGGAAGCTGAGATCAGGGGCGGCGCTATCCGATCCGGAAAAACTCCGCCGACTGCCCCGCATTGACCGCCCGCTTGAGCCACGACGGCATCTCGCCCTGCCCGTCCCAGGTCAGCCCTTCCGCGTTGCGGTAGCAGACTGCTGGCGGCGGTGGTGGGGGCGGCTCGTCTGGATCCAGCGGATCGTCGCCGCCCGCGCATGGTTGGCTGTCGTCGTTCTCGTCGCGGCTAACACTGCCATCTTCCGGGGTGAGGGAGGCCGTTGGCGCCCCCTGACTTTCGTCCAGTTGTTCGCCCGGCTTGTCGCTCGGCTTTTCGTCTAACGCCCCGCTCCCGGCCTTGCGGCGCCGCGCACCACCGTCTCGCTCAGGCTCGGCGCTACCCGCAGCTCTGCCAGCAGCTGGCGCAGTCGTTGACGGCGAAGACCTCGTATCTCGGCGGTCCGGTTCTGTGTGGGGCTATTCGCACCGGTATTTTGAGATTTGGGCGCCAGCGTGTTGGACCGCTTCCGATGCTTGCTGGATCTGCGTTGGGTTGTTGCTCAGCATTGCACGCTGGGAGTTGGCAAGGGCAGTTTGGTAGGCGTGGCGCAATGATGGACAGACGATCCCTGAGGTCAGCCGTTGCTGCGACTTTGGGTCCATGAGCGATATTGGCTCTGACCGGTACTCGGCATTCTGTTGGCCAATGGACTTCCTGGCCAGTTCGGTCGTTGCAGTATCCGGGCAAGGCCTGTCCTGCAATGTGACGTGGCCGGTAGAGTTGCGACATTGGTAGATAGTCTGACCAACCGCGCTTGTGGTGACGGTTAGCACCGCCAGCATGAGAATTTTCAGCATGGGCGCATTGACCTCAAGCAGCTGTGGTCCGGGAGAAGCGAAAGACAGAATGGTCTCCATCGATTTCCGCGACCACGCCAACCAGATCTTGCCGGGGACTGAAGGCCTTTTGGATTTTGCTGCCGTCTCGACCATCCCGGACGTATTGGGTTTCGCTTGTGTTCACTACGACCAGCCTGACCTCACTCCCTTCCGTGTAGGCACGCGCCACATTGTTGCGAAACTCGGCATTACCGGGACCGCTCCAGCGATCAAAGGAATCTGCATACTCGGCCGTACCGTTCGGTCCCTTCCGATAGTGAAGAGCCCACAGGCTAACCACAAGCGAGCCGTCTGGCGCCCACGCTGAAACAGACCATTGGACGTTCCGCAGTTTGGCGCCGTATCTGGCAAATGCGTCCTGGATTCCGAGTTGGGACATGTCAACATCGGAGTTATATGACGCGAGCACTGCCGCCAGGTAGAGCAGGCGGGACAACACTTGCGTAATCACTCAGGATCGTGGCGAGTTCCACGTCCTTCGAGGTGTAGCGTTTGATGGGGATGCCGGCCGACGCAAGCACGTCATTCTTCTGACCATCGCGTTTCTGCGCCCTGGCGCTGCCGTGCGAGGCGCCATCGAGCTCGATCACGTAGAGCGGGCGCATCGTCTCGCGCTCGCACACGAGATAGTCGACGTACTTCTGGGCGAACAAGTTGCGTGCGGTTTGTGATTTGCCCTTGTGCTGCACGAATGCGGACATGGCGACCTGAGGAAAAACATGCGAGTCCTTCAGGGCGACCGTCAGGCGATCATAGAGCTGTATTTCGTCCTGTCGCATGAAGGGGGCGCGGCGGGCGAAATTGAAAGCCTTTGCTGATGTTCCGTTGGCACCTTTGGCCTTCAGTGCCGACAGGATGGCAGCGTAGACGACAAACAGAAACAGCACGACAAACACCGACTTCACTTTTGACCCCCGTTTGTTGTTGTAGCTGGGATTTTAACGGGAGCCGTCTGAGGCTGCCCCCTCCGTTGGAGGGGGCAACACGGACTAGGCGAAGAGAGGGCCGACCCGGATTCGCAATTATGCGCTGCAGCGTAAAAGCCTTACCGCGAGCCGAATCCGGAGCGGCCACCGCCAGATTTCGCACACAAAGTACGATGACCCCGGCGGGACTTCGGCGTGTGGTGCGGCTGGCTGGAAGCCGCTCCACTCACTTCAGCGTCTTCAAGCGGTTGTGCGCCGCACGCGCGCCTTCGGTACCGGGATACTTGGCCACCACCTGTTCCAGTGTTTTGCGCGCGGCCGCCTTCTGGTCGGATTCGAGCTGATTATTGGCCACCGCGATCATGGCGTCCAGCACCTTGGGATGCGTCGGGTTGGCATGGATCATTTTCTGCAGCACCCAGGTGGAGCCCTTGTAGTCGCGCTGCGCGTAGAGCGAGTTGCCGAGCCAGTACTGCGCCAGCGGCAGGTAGGGGCTCTGCGGATACTTCTTGATAAACGACGAGAACGCATTCCCGGCGCTCTTGAAATCGCCCGTCTGGAAATGCTTGAGCGCGGCATCGTATTCGGGCTTCTCGCCCGGCTGCGACGTGCCTTGGCGGTCTTCGACCGAAGCGTGCTGCGGCTCGAATTTCTTCAGGCGCGCATCCAGGTCGGCGTAATAGTCCTTCTGCTGCTTCTGCAGCGTCGCCACCGTGTTCTGCAGCACTTCGTTCTGGCCGCGTAGTCGCGCGACTTCCTGGCCCAGGCCTTCGAGCTGGTTCTGCAGGTCGAGTGTGGTGCGGCTATTCTGCTCAATGCGCTGGGTCGCCGTCGCCTGGAAGCTGTTGAACTGGTCGCGCAGGCTGATGACCGTTTTGCGCGCCTGCTCATCGTCGAACACGCCGGCGTGTGCCGGCGCGGGTGGCAGCATGCCGCCGCTCGCCATGGCGGCGAGCCACAACAGGGTAAAAACGCGTACTTTCATAAATGGGGCGTCGTGGGTTGTGTCAGTGAGCCCTCGTCAGATCGCCGTTGGTCTGAGGGCCGAATGCATCGGCGGGCCTATCCCACCCGGAAAAACTCGACGATCTGCCCCGCATTGACGGCCCGCTTGAGCCACGACGGCATCTCGCCCTGCCCGTCCCAGGTCAGCCCTTCCGCATTGCGGTAGTAGACCACCGGCGCAGGTGGTGCGGGCGGTGGAGGTGGAGGCGGCGGCGGCGCGAAGCACCCCGCCGCGTCGAGGTCTTCCAAGGTGAGCCCGAAGTCGTCCATCTGCGCCTGGATCCAGCGGATCGCGTCCGCCCGCTCAGTTGTTGCTGTCATCGCTGCCGTCACTGCCGTCACTCGGGCGCGGCCGGTCCGCCCCCCTTCGGACTAGCAAACTCGGCAGGCCGGAAGTTCGGCGGCCACTGCGTAGGAAGACCAAGGGGAAGAGCTGTGCAACGAGCAGGGGGCGGCGGCGCTGCCTGGCAATCAGGACGAAGGCAAGAGATCGATGAGGAAACGCTCGGGCTTCTTGCCAATCCACGCGGGAGCCCTACCGCGCCCCGACCAGGTCTGGCCCGTCTTGGGATTGCGGTACCTCGGAGGCGGCGCGGCCTTCGTCTTGGTCGGAACAGCGCGGGCAGCGGGCTCAACACTGGGCTTGCCCGCAATGTCCTCAATGCTGAGGTCGTACTCCTGCATCCACCGCCGAATCTCCTCCACGACCTTTGGCACTTCCGTGGCTCGCAACTGCTCAAGTTGCGCATTGACAGATGCCAGTTGAGCGAGCAGTGAGGATTGGGACGGGCTTTGGGTTGCGGTAGGCGCTTTTTGCTCCTGTCGCGGCTTCCGGGTTTGCGTCTTCTGAGTCGGCGCTTCCGGGGCAGCCTCCACTCCAGGCAGTGCTATCTGCTTCGGCCCGCGCTTCCGGGTTGGGGTCTCTTGAGTCGTGACGTCCGGAGCCGCAACTTCAGCTAGGATTTTCGGCTTCCGACCGCGCTTCGGGGTCCGCCTCTCTTCCGGCGCAGCTTCCGGAGCGGCGGTTTCGGTGAGCGCTTTCGGCTTCCGACCGCGCTTCGGGGCCCGCGTCTCTTCCGGCGCAGCTTCCGCAGCGGCAGTTTCGGTGAGCGCTTTCGGCTTCCGACCGCGCTTCGGGGCCTGCATCTCTTCAGGCGCAGCTTCCGGAGCTGGGGCGTAAAGCGGTGCTACCGGGGCGGCCGTTTCGGTCAGTTCGTCCTGGGCGGCAGCTTCCGTCGGTTCGTCCGTGGCCAGGACTTCAACCGGAGCTTCGGCCACGGCTTCCGTGGTCGCTTCCGAGGGCATGGCTTCAATGGGCGCTTCCGGCGCGTCAGATTCAGTCAACGCTTCCGAGGCGGCGGCTTCCATCGATTCTTCCGGTGCCACGTCTTCCGTTGAAGCGTCCGGGGCTGCGTAAGGCCGCCGGCGCCGATATGACACGGTCGCCGTCGGGCCGCTACCCCGGCTTGTCGACCAGAAGTCCAAGCGTCGGACCTGAGTGTCAACGCTGCCACTACCGACGCATGCATCACTGGCTTCACCAATGACGGGATCCGCGTCGCGCATCGCCTCAGCGATGGGAAGCTCCATCTGACCAAGCCCGTCCGTCGCATTGCTCGCGACAACGGGTTCAACCACTTGCTTCGGGGCCAATTCGTTCTCCTTCATTGAAGTCACTGCACGTGCAGACGCTTCCTAATCCCATGGACGGTGAGACCTTGTCTCCTGCGTGTCGTTCGAACTTACCCATCGGCGTTTATGTGATGCAAGCTTGGGGGATTGCCCGTCGTCGCCCCTCTGCGCCTGGATCCAGCGGATCGCGTCCGCCCGCTCAGTCTTTGCTGTCATCGCTGCCGTCACTACTGTCGTTGCCTTCGTCCTGATTGTTGGGTAGCGCCGCCCCCGGCTCGTCGCCCTGTTCTTCGCCCAGCTCATCCTGCTGAGCTTCCCCCTGACCGTCGCCCTGCTCTTCCGGCGCGGTCGCCGCCGAACTGCCGCCCTTGCGCCGCCTTCCACCACCGCCACCGCCGTAGCGTTCGCGCGGCGCGACGCGCAAGGTGGCCAGCAGCTGGCGCGCGAGCGCCGCTTCCGCTTCGCCGCGCTCGGCCCGGCGCAGTGCCGCGGCGAGTTCCGCCTGCACGGCCTCCAGGTCGCCCGCCGCCTTGCGTTGCGCCTGCTCGGCTACCGCGAGCCGATCGGCCAGCGCCGCGGCCTGCGCTTCGAGCTTGGCGCGGCCCTCCGCCTGCGCCACGGCAGCATCGCGCGCTTCGCTGCGTGCCGCCGCCAGTTCGGCGCGCAGGTCTTCGGCCGTGCGCTCGCTCTTCTGGCGCGCGGTGCGCTCCTGGTCCAGTTCGCGCAAGCTGCGCCGCTCGCTGGCTTCGGCGCGTTCCTGCGCCAGCGTCACCGCCTCGCGCGCCCGTTCCAGCTCCGCCGAGAATTGGGTTCGCAAGGCGTCCAGCTGGCGCCGTCCCGCTTCGAGTTCCGTCCGCCCCGCCTCGAGCCGGGCCTGTGTGGCGGCGTGCGCCTGTCGCTCCGTGGCCAGGTCTGCCTGCACCGTGTCGTGCGCCTGCCGGGCCTCGGCCAGCTGGGCGGCGATCGCCGCGGCGTCCTCGCGCGCGGCAGCCGTCTCCGCGCGCGCCGCATCGCGCTCGGCTTCCGCTTCGCTCGCGGCGTGACGCGCCTCCGCGCGCAACGTGGCCAGCTCGGCGGACGCGGCCTCGTTGGCCGCCTGCCAGATGGTCTGGACCGCCCCGGCCGCGATGTCCTTCAACGCCTCCGGCAAGTCGGGATGGTCGATGGTCACGCGCGTGCGCCCGCGCAGTTCCTGCCAGAACGCCTGCAGCACCTCAGACGGCGTGCCCATGCTGCCCTTGCGCACCAGGCTGTAGAGCTTGTTGGCGGTGGGGGTGACGCCATAGCGGAAGAACAGCAGGCCGCAGACCTCGCGGTACAGCGCACGGGTTTCGGGGAAGCGGCTGCGCAGTTCGGCAATGTCGTTGGCCATCGCGGCCTGCAGCGTGGCGTCGGTCAGATCCAGGTCGGCAGCGGCCATGGGGAAAAAAGACGGAAAAGTGATGACAAATATTACTACGTAATACGACATATATCCAATTTTCTTGGCAGAACTTTAGACATAACTGCGCTTATGTTTAGCAATGTGGTATAGTGACGCAAATAGCATGTGATTCGGCCGATACATCATGGAACTGCTCCCGATCCAATCTTCGGACGGCCCGCCCGCCCCACCCCTCACCCCGCTCGAGCACTTGCGCCTGACCCCGGCGCTGTCCGGCGCGGCTGGCAGCAACCGCGCCCCCGCCAACGCCACCCGCATCGCCGCGGCCGACGACCTGGCCGCCGTCACCGCCTGGCTGGCGCGCTATGCCGACAGCGCAGCGACGCTGTCCACCTACCGGCGCGAAGCCGAGCGGCTGCTGTTGTGGGCCGTGCTGCAGCTGGGCAAGCCACTGTCCTCGCTGACGCACGAGGATCTGCTCACGTACGAGCGTTTCCTCGCCGACCCGCAACCGGCCGCGCGCTGGGTGCTGGCCGGCAGCAGGAAGAAACTCGCGCGCGGCCACCCCGCCTGGCGCCCGTTTGCCGGGCCGCTGTCGCCCCGCAGCGCGCGCCAGGCGCTGGTTATCCTGAACGCGCTGTTCGCCTGGCTGACCGAGGCGGGCTACCTGGCCGGCAATCCGCTCGCCCTCGCCCGCCGCCGGCGCGCGCCCACCCAAGCGCGCATCACCCGTTACCTGAGCCACGACCTGTGGGAGACGGTCAAGGACACCGTCGCGGCCATGCCGACCGAGACCGCGCGAGAACGCCTGCACGCCGCGCGCTGCCGCTGGGTGCTGACGGTGTTGTATCTGGGCGGGCTGCGGGCCGCCGAGGTGACAGGCACTCCCATGGGGGCGTTCTTCTGCCGGCGCGATGCCCAGGGCACTGAGCGCTGGTGGCTCGAGGTGACCGGCAAGGGCAACAAGACCCGGCTGGTGCCGGCCTCGGACGAGCTGATCGCCGAACTGGCGCGCTACCGCCGCGCCCACGGACTGCCGCCTAGCCCGCAGCCCGGGGAAACGCGCCCGCTGGTGCTGCCGGTCATCGGCCGCGAGACGGGTCGCGACAAGGCCCTGTCGCGCGGCGCGCTGCATCTGATTCTGAAGGAAGTGTTCGCCATGGCGGCCGAGCGCCTGCGCGGGCGCGGGCCCGAGTGGGAGGGTCAGGCCGATGTCCTGGCCAGCGCCTCGGCGCACTGGCTGCGCCATACCGCGGGCTCACACATGACCGACCAGCAAGTCGACCTGCGTTTTGTGCGCGACAACTTCGGCCATGCCTCGATCGCTACCACCAGTGGCTACCTGCACAGCGAAGAGGATGCGCGGCATGAGGCCACCCGAGAGCGGCACCGCATCGGTTGGACCAGCAAGACCTAGGATGAGCCCGCATCGCAACACCGCACAGGGCAAAGTCATCGATCGTCACGGCACCATCGTGGCAAGCTACCTGCATTGTGACCTTCCCTCCCGCCCAAGCGCCACCGCCCCGCTATTCAAACCATGAACCCATCTCGCTACGCCGACAGGGAAATTGCCGCCGTCTATCACGTCATCCGGGAACGTCGCGACATGCGCCACTTTCGGCCGGACCCGCTCGATCCTGCGTTGCTGGAACGCCTGTTGCACGCTGCGCATCTCGCCCCCAGTGTCGGCTTCATGCAACCCTGGCGCTTCTTCCGCATCACTGACAGTAGCTTGAGAACGCAGGTCCACGCGCTGGTTGGTGCCGAACGCCAGCGCACTGCGGTCGCCCGGGGCGAACGCCAGGACGAGTTCATGCGACTCAAGGTGGAGGGCATCCTGGACTACGGGGAAGTACTGGTGGCGGCGCTGATGGATGGACGTGAGCGGCATGTCTTCGGTCGGCGCACCATGCCGGACATGGATCTCGCTTCGGTGGCCTGCGCCATCCAGAACCTCTGGCTTGCTGCGCGCGCGGAAGGATTCGGCGTGGGCTGGGTTTCCTTGTTCGACCCTGAACAGCTTGGCCCGCTGCCGAGACCTCGGCTCGCGGGTGGCCAATCAGGTGGCCCGGCGCCTGGTCATGCCCCTCACCGCAAAGGCGGCCAGGCGCAGTACATCGAGGAGCCCGTCTCCCGCCGCGCCAGCACTTCGCTGGCTCCGCATCCTGGATGCCGTGCGCGCCGAGCTGCGCGGAGACTGGCCCATCGCCCGGATGGCCATGCAGGTTTCCGCCAGCGCCCGCACTTTTCAGCGGCACGTCACCAATGTGATGGGCATGCCGCCAGGCGAGTGGCTGGTGATGCAACGCTTGGCTGCTGCCAAGACCCTGCTCGACGTGGATGATATTGCGGTGCAGGTGGGGTTTGGCGACACGGCCATACTGCGCGGCCATTTCCGCAATCGGCTTGGCCCCAGCCCCGGAGGCTACCGCAAACGGTTCAGGACATGAGCCCATAGCACCTGCAGGTTGCTTGCCGCGCGGCCAAGTGGGTGCCCCAGGGCGCCACCGCGATAGCGCACCGCCCACCGCTACCAGCTAGGCAGACAGCGGATCTCCCATGCTGCATGAATGGCATACTTGCAGCGAAGCCTGAGAGGCTCTCAGCACAAATCAAACCTATCAAACTTCAGCACACTGCGGATAAATGCAAACGCCCTCAACCGAGAAAACTCTTCCCCCTCGCGAAACCTCCGTCCGAATCCTTGACGCGGCAGAGCAACTCTTTGCCGATCAAGGCTTCGAAGGAACATCGATCCGGCAAATTACCGACCTGGCGGGGGTCCGCCTGGCCCTGGCGCATTACCACTTCGAATCCAAGGAGCACATCTTTCACGAGGTTCTTGCGCGTAGGGCCAATGTGGTCAACGAGAGCCGGCAGCAGTTGTTAGCCCACTACCGCCACCTGCATGGCAATGAGCCACTATCGGTTGAGGAAATTGCGCGCTGCTATCTCTCGCCCTACTTGTACTGGAGCATGCACGGCGGCTCCGGATGGCAAAACTACGCCAAGCTGGCCGCTCGCATCATGTCCACCGAGCGTTGGATGGGATTGCTAGGCACGCTGTTCAATCCCTTGGCGGAGGCTTTTCTGCAAGAGTTACGCCGTACCTTCCCCGGTCGCGAGGAAAAACGCATCCAATGGGCTTTCGACTTCATGGTCGGTGTCATGTGCAACACTTTCAGTGAAAACAACCGGATCGAGGTGTTGTCTGGTGGACTCTGCTCCTCCGACCATCGCGACGATGCGTGCAGCCATCTGCTGCCTTTCATGGTGGCAGGCGTCCTGGCGACCGTTGACACCCCGCCTGCGTCTTTCCAGCAGGATTTCACGATCATCAACAAGGCCGCCGCCCTTTAGGCTCAGCAGCCATCGCCGGCACTTAAGCCAGCACCCAATAGCTGCCCACCAATTACATCAGGGTTAATACTTATCACGTTAACGTGAATAGTCATTGACTGATACTTGCTGCAAAGTTCGCCAAAACTTGGTTAGTCGTCCAACCAATCAATTATCTGAAGAAACCTGCTGGCCAAATGAACTCTGCACTTCCCCAAAGCGGTATTCGGAAAGTCACGCCATCTTTTTCCGCACCCCGGCGCAAGAGTTTGCAATGGCTGCTCGCCGCCACAGGCTGCGCACTGAGTTGCGGTCTGCCTGTCACCGCGATGGCGCAAGACGGTTGGAAACCAAGCCACCCCATCAAGATCGTCGTGCCCTACCCGCCCGGTGGCGGCACGGACACGGCAGCACGCGTGCTGGCGGATACGGTGACCAAGCAAACCGGACTCGCGGTCGTCGTGGACAACCGCCCCGGCGCCAACGGAATCCTGGCAACCCGCGCAGTCCATGGCGCCTCGCCGGACGGGCTCACGCTGATGCTGGGAACATCGGACACCCATGCTGTCAATCAGCACCTATATCCGCAGGTCGCCAAGGCGGTGGCGACCATGATTCCCGTCAACGCCGTCGCCCGCGTACCAGTCATGCTGATCGGCCGCAAAAACCTTGCGCAGAAAACTGCTCGCGATGCTTTGCAATTTGCACGCACCCACGAGATGACTTATGCCCACTACGGCATAGGCAGCAATGGGCAAATTGCCATGGAAATGATCAAAGCTAGTGCCGGTATCGACAAGATGCTGGGCGTCCCCTACCAAGGTGGAGGTCCCGCTTTGCAGGCCGTAATGGCTGGTCAGGTGGATATCGCCGTAGTGCCGATGAACGCCGCGCTGGCTCAGGGAAGCAACGTGGTGCTGCTGGGTACGCTGTCCACGCAGCGCCCAGACGGTGCCAAGGACATTCCCACTCTCAAAGAGCAAGGCTTCGACGTGGTTGCCGACTCCTGGGCCGGGCTGTTTGCGCCACCCGGGACCCCTCCAAACATCGTGGCAGCATTTTCCCGCTTCACCAAGGCTGCCCTGGAAGACTCGGAACTCGCCAAGCGCCTGGCTGCACAAGGCCTGTCACCGTTGTCACTGAATGGCAGCGCTGGATTTGCCAAGTTCGTCGCCACCGAAAGCACCCGTCTGGAAAAAGTCATTCGCGACGCGAATATCAAAGCAGAAAAGTAAGCCCAGCCCCTATATATGAATCACTCACCTCAAACTCAGATCACCAACAATCGCAGCATTGACTTGGCTGGTAAACGCATTCTGGTCACTGGAGGCTCCAGCGGCATTGGCCTGGCGTCCGCTCGTCGCTTCATCGAAATGGGCGCGTCGGTCTTTTTGATCGACCTGAACGCAAATGCGCTTGCAGCCGAGGCCCGGGCCATGGGAGCCCAGGGTTTTGCCGTTGCCGATGTCACCAGCGAGCAGGCCTGCGAAACAGCCGTGGCCAGCGCCTGCCAGAGCCTGGGCGGGCTAGACGGACTCTTCCACTGCGCTGGTGTCAGCGACCAGGTGACGCCTGCAGTCGACATGGACATCGACATCTGGCAACGCATCGTCGACGTGAACCTGCGCGGCTCTTTCCTCATGTGCCGCACGGTAGGCGGCGCCATGCTGGAGCGCGGCAGCGGCTCCATCGTGACTATCGCATCGGTCAATGGCCTCAATGGCATTCCGAGGCGCAATGCCTACGGTCCTGCGAAAGCCGGTGTGGCCATGCTGACCCGAAATCTGTCCTGTGAGTGGAGCCACCAGGGCGTGCGCGTCAATGCGCTGGCGCCCGGCTATATCGCCACGCCCATGATCGACCAGCTCGTGCACGACCACAAGATCGATGTGGATCGCATCGAACGCCGCACGCCCATGGCGCGCATGGGACGTCCCGAAGAGGTCGCCAATGCCGCCGCGTTCCTGCTGTCCGACGCTGCCTCGTATGTATCCGGCGCAATTCTTCCGGTAGACGGCGGCTTTACCTCCTACGGTGGTGCCGGCGACGTGAAAACCGCCTGAGCACCGCAACCCCCTTCACGCCAACTCTCCCCTGGCTTCACCATGAGCACTCACCTCCCCTCGCGCGCGGGCGATAGCCCGGCGTCGCCCAACGCCCCAGCATTGACTTCGTTCGTGCCAGTCGCCGCTGACTCGCATTTCCCGATTCAGAACCTCCCCTTCGGCATTTTCAGCACGGAAAGCCGCGCACCACGCGCCGGCGTGGCTATCGGTGACTGCATCGTCGATCTGCAGATCCTGGCCGAGGCCGGCCTGATCTGCGCCGCAGATGCTGCCGTGTTCAAGCAGTCCTCTTTGAATGCCTTCATCAGCCAGGGCCGGGCGACAACGTCCGCGGTTCGGCAGCAGGTCAGCGAACTGCTGCGACACAACAATCCTGTCTTGCGCGACAACACCTCCCTGCGGCAGCAAGCCATTGTTCCTATGTCGGAGGCCACCATGCACCTGCCTGTGGCCGTGGGCGGGTTCAGCGATTTCATGCTTTCGCGCGAGCACTCGCTCAACTGCGTGGACATCCTGGGTGGCGGCAGCGGCGCCGGCAAGCTCTGGCCCAACTGGACCTATCTGCCCATGGCCTACAACGGCCGGGCCAGCTCGGTTGTGGTGGGAGGAACGCCCGTCAAGCGCCCCTGGGGCCAAGTGGTGACACCGGGCGAGAGCGCGCCCCGCTACCAGCCCAGCCAAAAGCTGGACTTCGAGCTGGAGGCCGCCGTTGTTATCGGCGCTGGCAACGCGCTCGGCACCACCATCGCGATCGACAATACCGAAAAACATGCTTTCGGCGTCGTGCTGCTCAACGACTGGAGCACGCGCGACATCCAGGCCTGGGAAGCACAGCCACTTGGCGTCTTCGTCTCCAAGGGACATCGCACGTCAATCTCGCCCTGGATCGTAACGTTCGACGCGCTGGAGCCATTCCGCATCGAGGGCCCTGAACAATCGCCACCACCCCTTCCCTATCTGGATCAACAGGGGCTGCGCAATTTTGACGTGCACATGCAGGCATCCATCAAACCGAAAGATGCCGATGCCGCCTCGGTGGTCTGCCGCAGCAATCTCAAGCACCTGTACTGGAGCTTTGCCCAGCAGATCGCCCACCATGCGTGTACCGGCTGCAACTTGCAGCCAGGAGACCTGCTGGGCACAGGGACTGTCAGCACCAGCGGCCCCGGCGGGCAGGGCTGCCTGTATGAAGCCACGCGCAACGGCCAACAGCACATCGACCTCGAGCAAGGCGGCACCCGCGTCTATCTGGAAGACGGCGACGAGGTGGAACTGACCGCCTGGGCTCAGGGCCCGGGCCACCGCATCGGCTTTGGTGCCTGTACCGGGACGGTGCTGCCCGCGGATGCTTGATTCACTCGAATCCCATTGACCACCAGGAGATTCTCATGACTTCTTCATTGCAGCCATTTCGACTTGCTCTCGGTGCCACGGCACTGATTACCGCATGTGCCGCCACCGCCCAAATCTCAGGAGATGTTGTTCGCATCGGCTCCATCACCGATCTTTCCGGACCCTTGGCCGACAACGATGGCCCAGGTGGACTGGAAGCCATCCGCATGGCGGTGGCGGACTTCGGTGGCAAAGTCAACGGCAAACCCATTGAAGTGCTGTCCGCCGATCACCAGAACAAGGCCGACATCGCTTCCGCCAAGGCATCGACATGATCGTCGGCGGCGCCAACTCCGCCGCCATGCTGGCCATCAACAGCCTGGTGGCCGAGAAGAAATTCGTGTTCCTGCTCGTGGGCCCGGGAGCGACGCAGTTCACCAACGACGCCTGCACGCCCTATACCGTTCAATACCACTACAACACCACGGCCCTGGCAAATACCGTCAGCTCTGCCGTCATGGCCCAAGGCGGAAAATCCTGGTTCTTCCTCACGCCGGACTATGCTTTCGGACACTCGCTCGAACAAGAAGCCACCAAGGTGATCACGGAAAACGGCGGCACCGTCTTTCCCCGACAATCCGCCTGAACTGACTTCTTCTCAAGGAGCGCAAGCATTGATCGCATGATGGCTAACAGGTTGGACCGGGGCGAGGAAAACCCGATAGGGAATGTGAGCAGCAACGCTCGATGATCAGATGAGGACCTCGCCAGCGAATTCCATATGGGCCAGCAGGCTGAGCGGCCTGCACAAAAGGGCTGATGGTATGGACTCCCGCCCCCTCCGGGGCCACACTGAAGGGTCAACTCTTGGAAGAGTAACAATGCCCGCCCTGACCATTGGCTTGGATATCGCGAAGAACGTCTTCGTGCGACCTGCAAGTCGCCTGAATTTCTGTTTCACAGGAGAACGTATGGCCTGACGAAACCGATTGTTCCATCAACCGTTCCCTACCCAGACATGCGGAGCCGGTAACAGCTCGGTGTGAAGCTCTGGGGACAACGTAGCCGCCGGATAACCGGTACGCCCAGCCGCGAGGCGAAGCGGAATCTGCCAGCACGAAGGCGGAGAGGAGCAAGGGATGAGCGGGTACGACCAACATATGTGAACTTCTGATAAACGTCGTGATCTTTGACAAGCCAAACGCGCTGACAGGCTTGAACCAAAACGGTATGCGGTGAGGAGTGGTCTTCGAAGACTGGACCACCATGGACAACCAGCCGCCGGCGAAGAGGAAGGGTCCGCCCCGCTCGGAGATTCATGCGGAACAGGGTAAGCCCATCATGTTGCCGGTGACGGCAGGCGAACCGCAAGGAACGCTGTTGGCACGGTGGGTAGTCGGCCCTGAACAATTCGTTCTGCAGGCCTCGCCGAACACTTCAGCGCCGTGATATGGCGAGCTGATCGAGGTTCAGGAAGCGCAGAAACCAGGCACAAAGAAGCCGCAGCTTCCGCAAGATCAAGCGGATGTTGTGGCCAGCGCCGCACAGGACTGCATGCAGGGCATCGCCCAGCGCGCCCTTCAGCCAATTGCGATCGAGCTTGCCATCGGCCTTCATGTGTCCAATGGCGGGCTCGATGGCACTGCGCCGCTTAATCATTGCCTTGATGACTCGGGTGACGCCTCGCTTTTGGCCTGAGCGCAGAATGCGGATGCCATCCACCTCTACGCCACGATAGCCACGATCCACCACGGCAATCTCCGGGCGAACGTTGGAGAGAATCTGGGCCTGTTCGAGCGCCTCGTGGAGCGTGTAGCCGTCATACGGATTGCCCGGCATGGAGCGAGAGCCGATCACCAGCCCTTCCTTGAGCGTGGTCGTGATCGACACCTTCACGCCGAACTCATACGGCTTGCGGGCTTTGCCCTTGCTGATGCACTCAACCTCCGGCGCATGCAAGGCGTACAGCTTGTTCTTGTCATCGGTACGCTGTGTCAGCAGTCGCCGCACTCGTGCCAGGAGTTCGTGCAGAGCATCGCGCTGCGGCTCGGGCACGGCACCAATCTGGCGCTCCACGTCCCGATACACCCGTCCCACGCGCGAACGCAGGGTCCGCAGGGTGCGCCGCATTCGCTTGTATTGCTTCGCATGGGCGTAACGCCCAATCTGTGCGGCGAGTCTCGGTGCCTCGCGGTTGTAATTCTGCCGCAGCTTCAAACCAAGCCGCTTCGCTTGCCTCACAAGGTGCACTCGGCCGCGTTCCAACAACCGAGAATCCGTGGGATGTGCCACCGCTTTTTCCATCACGGTGGTGTCGACGATCACGCGTCGCAAGCTCGACTCCCTGACCGCACCCGCGCGCCTGGCTGCATCGATGGTATGCGCTAGCAATTCCTCAACGCCTGCCTCACCCAACCGGCGACGCCAGCGTGACAGACTGGACGGGTCAATCGGCGGATCGGTCTGCAAATACGTCTCGCCAGTGAAGAGCTGCCAATAGGGATTCTCCACCCAACCCCACACCACGTCTTCATCAGACAGGTCGAACGCGTGTTGCAGGTACAGCAAGCCGGCGATCAGCCGCGGCCGTGTCGCCGGGCGGCCGCGCTTCGAAGTGAAGCTCTCCGAAAGCGCTTGCTCCAAGGCCTGCCAGTCGATCAGCCCAGCCAATTGCACCATGGGGTGGCGCATGTTGATTTGCTCAGCCAGGGGCTGCTTGAACAACTCAGCAGTCTGCGGCGTGATCGGCGTTGGGCCCATTCAGACCTCATCGGAATTTGCAGGATTCTGTGTGCCAATATGCCTCATCCCTGCAATTCCTGATACTGGTTTCTTCCCTCAATGCCTTGTCACGGTTAGCTTTGCGGGATTCTTCAGGGCCGACTAAATATTCTCCGCGCTTCTGGTCTTCAGCAAACGACTCAGCGTGGAGCGAGATGCGCCTGTGGCCGCGATGACCGTGTTCCACGATTGACCGGCATCCAACATGGCGAGGATCGCTGCATTGCGCTCTTCGTTCGGAGTGCGGCCTTTGTACTTGCCTTCGGCCTTTGCGCGTTCGATACCCTGAGCGGCGCGGCGTCTGCGGTCTTCATAGTCCTTGCGGGCGATGGCCGAGAGCATATCCAACATCATCCCGCTTAGCGCCTCCAGCATTCGTGTCGTGAAGGTATCGCCGCTGGCCGCGAGTTGGTGCGAGGTCGGAAGGTCCAGCGCCACGACGCGCAACTTGCGCGATTGGATCTCGCTGCGGAGCGTGGCCCAGTCCGATTCGTTCAGCCGCGAGAGCCAATCAACCTGCTCGATGAGAATGATGTCGCCCGGATGCGAGTCGTGGAGAAGGCGGAAGAGTTCTGGGCGCTGGAGGATTGCGCCGGATCCGTTCTCCATGTACCAGGCCGCGATGCGCAGGCCTTTTTCCTTCGCGAAGGCTTGGAGTTGCTTCTTGGCGCGCTGGGCGTCTTGCTCGTCTGTGGAGGCGCGGAGATAGGCGCGGGTAAAGGTCGTCATGAGTGGCCGCCGGTTCGGCTGGTTCGCTTTGAGCGGTTCGATTATATCCGGTTCCGGATGAGTTGGATTCGCCACAAATCGAACTGGGTCTGCCGCAGGTTCCGGAAAGGCGTGCCTAAGCGAACTGGTGGCCAGGAGTGTCCGCCGCTTGCGACGACATGTCCGCGTGCAGGAGCGATCACGCAGGCCGGGTGTCCTGCGAACGCTTTCCTGACATGACACCGGGAACGACCGCTTGCCTCTCGAAGCCGCCGTAGAGGTTGCCTTGGCTTGAAGGGCAGTTCAGGGTCGGTTTCGGCCGACTCCAACGGGACGGAAGCCCCGGAGTATGGCCTCCCCGCAGATCGGCGAAGAACCCTTTCCTCCGCCAAGTTCTTGGCGTGATCGAGGCGCTTGGTATATCCTGTTGCCTACTTCAGCGTCCCTGACGCATCGACCTCGCACCATCCGGTGCACAGCTTTTTGCCGTAACTTGGCTTCCCGCATTGCCGGGGCGCCATGCCTTTCTTTCTTATCCCATCGGGAACCTGTTCCCGGTGCGGCAACGGGTTCCCCTTTTCCGCTTCGGAGAACCCCATCATGCTGAACCCCACCATCGCCGTAGGCAAGATCAATCCTGGCCGCAATCCGCGCAAGTATTTCGATCCTGCCGAAATGGCGGAACTAACCGATTCCGTTCGCGAGAACGGTGTCATCCAGCCGATCCTTATCCGTCCGTTGGGCGATGACGCATTCGAGCTGGTGGCCGGGGAGCGCCGCTTGCGTGCCGCGAAGGCGGCGCACGGCGACGACTACCCCATCCCTGTCACCATCCGCGAGATGAGCGAGGAGGAAGCCGACCGGCTCGCCCTCATCGAAAACGTCCAGCGTGCAGACATGGCACCTTCCGAGGAAGCCGTGGCCGCCGCGCGGATCGTTGGACAACTCAAGGGTGACCGCGAGGAAGCCGCCAAGATCCTGGGCTGGGCCCGCTCCACGCTGGACAAGCGCCTGGCGCTGATGAACTGCAGCACGTCCGTTCTGGACGCGCTCAACACCCGCACCATCCAGCTCGGCCATGCTGAACTGCTGGCGACGCTCGCCAAGGACAAGCAGGACAAGCTCCTGCCCGTCATCGTGGGCGAGAAGAAGTCGGTGGCAGAACTGAAGAAGACCATCGAGGCAGCCGCGTGCAGCCTCGCTACGGCGATCTTCGACAAGGCTGACTGTGCTGCCTGCTCACACAACTCATCGTTGCAGACGGAGATGTTCGGCGAGGCCATCGCGACCGGTAATTGCACCAACCGCGCCTGCTACACCCAGAAGACCGACAAGCAACTGGAAACGGTTGCCTACGGCCTGAAGGATGAGTACCCGGTGATCCGGATTGTGCGTGCGGGGGACAACCATACGCGCGTGCAACTGGTGGTGGACGGTCCGACCGGCGTCGGCGAGGAACAGGCGAAGGCCTGCCACGCCTGCGAGCACTACGGCGCGGCCGTCAGTGCGCTGCCGGACAGCATTGGCAAGGTCTTCCGCGGCCAGTGCTTCGATACGGCTTGCAACAGCAAGAAGATCGCCGCACGACTGAAGGCTGAGCGCGACGCCAAGGCGAACGCGCAGAAACCGGCCGCGGCACCCGCGGGTGCAACCACGACTGCCAAGGGCTCGACCAAGGCTCCCGCTGAGGAAAAGGCCGTCACGCATATCAGCGAGACCGAGAAGGTGAAATCCTACCGGATCGCGTTGTGGCGCAAGGCGCTGCGCCGCGAGGCTGCAAGCGTCCCCGAGACCGCCAACATCTATCTGCTGGCGGCGGCGTTGTCCGGCCTCTCACGCAACATCGGTGGCGACACCATGGGCAAGATCTTCGAGAAGCTGACGGACGAGAAGGCTTCATCCACCGACCTCAAGAAGAACCTAGCCACCGTGCAGGAGCTGGATGCCGGCAAGCGAGCAACGCTGACCACCGCGATGACTGTCGCGGCCATCGAGGGGATTGAAGTCCATCACCTCGTGGCAATGTGCCAGTACCACAAGCTGGACCTGCGCCAGCACTGGAACCTGCAGAAGTCCAAGGACTTCCTGGAGCTGCTCACCAAGTCGGAGATGAAGGTGCTGGCCGACGAGCTGGGCCTGCGTGCCGCGCTCGGTGGCAGCTTCGCCAAGGTCTTCAACAAATCCAAGCCGGATCTGATCGAGTCGTTGCTCAACGTCGATGGCTTCGATTACACGGGCAAGCTGCCCAAGGTCCTGCGCTTCTGATCGCACCCGACCGCCAACCGGCGGTCGGACCTCCTCATTAATTCCATCTTTTCAAGGATCTCCCCATGTTTCAGGAACTCGTTCCGCTCGTCGCCGCGTGCGACAAAGTTGTGCTCACGCTCACCATGAAAGGTGACGCGATGGCTGTGGTGGTAGCACCGGTGGTCTCCAAGGCCGCTGACGCCGCGCTCGCCACGCCTCTTGCCCTGACCGCCTCCCCGGCAGAACTGGACGAGGGCTTCGCCCAGGCGATCGCCTCGGTGTCGGTTTCGCATCGCTCGTTGGCCGAACAGGTCGAAGCTACGGCTTCGATCCTGAGCGCCGCAACCAGCGCGCAGTCCACCAAGGCGCAGAAGGCGCTCTCCAAGGCCAACAGCAAGCCGGCTGCATTGTCTTCGGATGATGCGGACGGGGCTGACGGCAAGGACGATAACGAGGAGGGCGAGGGCAAGGCTGCGGCCCCCGCGCCCCCGACGTCGTCGCCCGAGCCGAGCGGCACCAACCTCGCCGATCTGCTTGGATAAGGAGCGACACCATGAGCCTGACCGTCCAGCAACTGACCCGTGAGTTCACCTACAACGGCATGACCCTGATGGATCCTGGCCCGGCATTCTCGCCCGACCAGGTGCGCGACATGTACACCGCCCAGTACCCCGAGCTGACCACCGCCACGGTGGACGGCCCGGAGCACAACGGCACCGTCATGCGCTACACGTTCGTGCGTGCCGCCGGCGCCAAGGGTTGCCATGCGTAAGCGTGACTTGATGCAGGCACTGTCCAGTCCGGACTTTTGCCTGCCTTCCAACCTGAAACCGCCCGAAAGGGCGGTTTTTTCACATTCTGAGGAGATGGAATCGTGTTGTTCGATCCTCGCCCATCTGATGAAAGCTTCGTTGAATCAGGCCACGGCTGGACGCCATCGCGACAGCCTCCCGCTGCCCGACGTCGACCTGCCCATGGTTTTCTGACGCTGCCCACGCTGCCGGCCGAGATTCCCGCCCGCGGGAAGCTGCAGTATGGCGACAGCGCGGACTCCCTCAGGCTGATCCGCAAGCAGTTTGAAACCGGCGTGCTGGCGGCCCGGGACGTGCAGGGGGCGGCCAGCGCCGGCGATGCGTTCGCGCAGGCCATGTTCGCCTGGCTGCGCCGGCGCACGCCCAAGTGCAAGCGGTTGAACTTCTCGTTCGCGCTGCTCGACCTGGCTGCCGCAAGGGAGCAGGTCGATCAGTTCGGATGGGACGAAGAACTCCATGCGCCGTTGTATTTGGCGATCGAGCTGGACGAAGAGACCGTGTTCGAGATCGGGCAGCGTGCCGAAGTCATGCGCCGCGCCGATCCGGCCCTGCTGTACACGGCCATTCACCTCGTCAACGAGGCGGCGGGCCGATCGCTCTTCGTGCGCACACCGGACGAGCTGGCGGACATGTTCGCCCGTTGGTGGTGGGAGTGCGATCCGACCATGAGCGATGAGGAGGCGCGGGAGTTTCTCGCCGAGCGGTTCGGCGACGACAGCTGCGAGATCGAGCGCTACCTGCCGTCCAGGGTACTGCCAGTGCTGGCCCCGGATGACGCGGTGCCGGCGTTTGCGCGCCGGGACAAGACGGTGCGCATCGACTGCCTGCGCGCCCCGCAGCTGGAGGCGCTGGCGGGTCGCAAGCGCGGCCTGCCACGCCGCATCTGCCTGGCGCTGCGGGACCTGCAGGCGGTACTCGCCCGCACCCGGCGCAGCCGTGCGCTCAACCACGCGCAATGGGCGGAACCGGCCTACTCGGCGGCGACGCTCTGCATGTGGCGGGAGCACTGGGTCGGTCAGATCCTCGATGACCACTTTGATTCATTGAACTGCGGCGGCGAAGCCACGATGTATCAGTCGCTGATCCCGCTGGCAGACACCCCCCGCGCCATCCGGCGCCAGTTCAAGCAGCTGGCCGACATGATGGACGTCATTGCGGCACTCGACCGCGTTCTTACCTTAATTTCTGAATAGGAGGGCCACATGGCCAAGATTCATAGTGCTTCACGCGACCATGATGTGGCCCTGCAAGCGGCCATTCTGCTTTATGGGACTGACCTCAGCGCGTTCTGCTATGCCACCGCGCATCACATCGTCACCGATGGTCAGACGGGGCGACCCGTGATCGGCGCCGGCACGCCACTGAACCGGCGTGCGCTGATCCAGGCGGTGCGGCAGGTCGCCGAGGCCTCGCTGCCTAAGGGCGAGTTCCTGACGCCCAACGTGCTGTCAATCGGCCCGGATGCCATCACCTGGTGGTGTCCGCCCGGCAATCGTCGCGTGTACTTCAACTGCGAGGAGTTGGGTGATCGCAGCGCCGTGACGCCCCATCCCGGTCTGGTCTTTCTTGCGTCGCCTGCGGGCTTTCGTGTGTTCGCCCTGATCGACGATGAGCGCCCGACGCCGGATTCGATGCTGTACGAGCCGCCGTATTTCAACACCTGGGATCACGGAAAGATCTGCATCGGCACGGCCCACGTGCCCAAGCAGATCGACGCCGCGTCCATAGCCGGCTGGGAGGGGGCGTTCTTTGCTTCGGCCTTCACCCATCCCAATCACGGCGGCAAGCGTGTCAACCATGCCGACGGCTTCTACGCCTTCTGGCGCGACATGCTGGACGGGAAGTTTCCCAGCTTCCCGAAAGTCGCCCTCATTCCCATGAACCAATCGCTCGGCAACTTGATCGCCGGCCAATTCTGAGACTGAACATGCATCCGATGGACATTACCCTGCAGCAATCCTTTCCGACGGTGATGGTGCCGCGCTTCGGCGACCTGGCACCGCTGGGAACGACAGGAGAGCGCCTGCTTATCGCCGCCAACGGCGTGTTTCTGGAAGTGTCGCGGCCCTGGCTGCAGCTCGTGCGCCGCGTGGGCCAGTTCGACGTCAAGACTGCCGTGCCCTATGGCACCGTGGCCGAGGCGACGGACCTGCGCTGCGGCAAGCTGCCTGCGCACCTGATCGGGCTGTTTGCCGAGATGGCGCGTGCGGCCATGCCCAATGAGACGGGCGGCTGGATCGTCTGGAATCCGGCAACCGGCGCATTCCGGCTGGTGCCGGTCACGATCCTGTCGCACGGGCGCGGTCATTTGCAGTACGACCGGCCGGCGCTGGCCGATGGCGAGGTGCTGGTGGTGGATTGCCATTCGCATGGCAACTATCCGGCGTACTTCTCATCGACCGACAACGAGGACGACCAGCATGACGTGAAGTTCGCGTTCGTGATGGGCAACTGCCTCGCTGTGACTCCGTCGCTGTGCCTGCGGCTCTGCGCCAAGGGCATCTTCGAGGCAGTCGACCGTGTACCGGGCGACTGGTATGCGGCGGCGCAGGCCCGGGAGGTGGTGTGATGACGTTTCAACACCATATCCCCGAAACCATGCGCATCAACGCGTGGCAAGTGGTGGTGGTCGGTGCTGGCGGTACCGGTAGCGCCTTGCTGCCGGCGCTGGCCCGTCTGCACCACGCTATGCTCGAACTCGGCCACCCTGGCGGTATCGAGTGCACGGTCTACGATGACGACACGGTGAGCGAAACCAACGTCGGCCGCCAGGGCTTCTACCCCAACGACGTCGGCCAGCACAAGGCGACGCTGCTGGTGAACCGGCTGAACCTGCTGATGGGCACCCGCTGGGAGGCCCGCCCGCGACGGATCGGCAGCCAAGATCGCTTTGTCTGCGACATGGCGATCGGCTGCGTGGATTCGCGTGCTGCGCGCAAGGCTATTCTCGGCGCGCTCGAGCGCGGTTCCGGCGGCTACTACTTGGACTGCGGCAATGAGACTGACCGCGGTCAGGTGATTCTTGGCCAGGTGCGCGGCAAGCGGGAAACCCGCCTGCCCCACGTCGGCGACCTGTTCCCCGAACTGGTCGACCCCAAGGGTGACAAGGCCGACACGGCGCCGTCCTGTTCGATGGCCGACGCGTTACGCAAGCAGTCGCTGGTCATCAATCAGGCGATCGCCGTGCAGGCATTCAACCTGCTGTGGACGCTGTTCCGGACGGGCACGCTGAAGTATTCGGGCATGTTCGTCAATCTGGAGGCAGGGCGCACCAATCCGTTGCCGATCGATCCCGCCGCATGGGCCCGATTCGGCTACGACGTGGCCGCCAAGCCCGCGCGCAAGCGTGCCAAGCCGGCATGACGGCGCGTCGCCATTCCATGCACCCACCCCCGGACCGATGTTCGGGGGTTTTTTTTTGACGGCACAATTGCAACGCGCGCGTCCAGGCTGATACCATCACGGCACTTCTCGCGTCTCAGACGCATCGATTTTTCTCAATCCTGACCGTCGTCAGGCCTTCATCACCCGCAGGGGCATAGTCCCTGCGGCTGTGTTCCTGTTTTTTTTTGGAGCACACCTGTGATTCAGACCATCCAGATTGACCCGCGCCAGCTCAAGGCTATCGCCTTGCTAGCGCCCAAGCAGGACCCCCGCTATTGGCTCAATGGAGTCTTTGCTGAGGCCATGCCACGCGAAACGCGCCTGGTTGCCATGGACGGGCAACGCATGGGCGTGTTCCGTGCAGAGAAGGCCAACCAGCTTGGTGACGCCATCTGCGTAGGCTGCATCCTGCCCCACAACGTCATCGAATGCGTGAAGCCGGTGCGCGGAAAGTTTGGCTCGCTGGAACTGCGCCTCGATACCGAGCGGCCCGGCTGGGCCGAACTGGTGCATGGTGGCACGCCATTCGAGTTTGTGCGGCGCGATGCGGGCTATCCCATCTACCGTCGTGCCATCGGTCCCCATCGGGGTAGCGGTGAGCCGGGGCAGTGCGACCCGCGCCACCTCTATGACTTCCACCGCGTCTTCCAGGCGCTGGAGGGCAAGTTCGCCGCTGACAGCGGCGGCGTCTATCTCCATCACAACGGTACCGACAATACGCGCGTCAGCCTCTACGGGTGCGAAGACTTTGTCGGCACCGTGCGACCACGCAAGGCTGACGGCCCGGCTCTGTTCTTCTGGGCGGATTCGCCGGCTCCCGTCGCTCGCGTGAACCCGGCGGACGTTGTGCCTGTCCTGGCAGAACCTGCTTAACCGTCATTCTTCATCCCTTGCGGGGCAAAGCCCCTCGGGGGCTTGCTCCGTTTCACCCATTAAGGAGCAATCAATGCCTCAAATCACGCTTTCCCGTTCGCAGGTTGAGTGCCTTGTCGCCTTCTGCGACGCGGCGAAGTCCGAGAAGTTTTTTATCGCCAAGGACCACGGCGCTTACGTGGGCTATAGCACCGGCCCCAAGCCTGAGCAGCAGTGTCTGTTTTACTTTAAGGGGTGCAACCCCGCCGTGGATGCGGAGTTCTACGAGAACGCCCGTCGCGGTTTTGGTGGCGACGATTTCGGTGAGCGTCTGTCTCTGACCGGTCTCAAGGAGACCCTGGCCAATGCAGATTGCAAGTCCGTAAGGATCACCGTCACGCCCAGGTCTATCCGGATCGACGCGTTCGCCTGAGACGGCTCCACAAACGATGCCCGGACTGCTAAGATAGCCGCACTTCTCGCGTCCCTGACGCATCGACCACGCCGGCATCTCCGCTGGCACAGCTTTTCCCCCCCTACGGGCCTTCCTGCCCGTAGGCATGTTGGCCCATTTTCATGTGAGGCCAGCATGTTCAAGCGTTATTTCCTTCTCTTTGCATTTATCAGTGCTATCAGTGGCTGCGCTGCTCAGGCTTCGCCCAATGTCTACCGCGGTTCCGATGCCATGCGCGCCGGTTCGGCTGAGCAGGTGACGGTAGTGCGCGTGCGCAACGTCACCATCGCTGGCGACGGCATGCTGTCGGCCAGTTCCGGAGTGCCGGCCATCCTCAGCACGTTGGTTGGCGCGGTACTCGGTGCACGTGTCATCGGCAACGGCGACGGCCGTTACATCGCTGGCGCACTCTCGGGCACGGCAGCGGGTGTCATCGGCCAGGTGGCGGCCACGCACCTGTCACAGCGCGACGGCGTGGAGGTCATTGTCCGCACGGACAGCGGCCGCCAACTCGTCGTGGCACAAGGTGCAGATCAGCAGTTCGTTACCGGCGAGCGGCTGTATCTGGTGTCGTCGGGCAGCGGCTATCGCCTGACGCGTTGAACAGAGGGCCGGCCCGCCGGCGCTCCCATCCCATGCAAGCCCCGAGAGGGCTTGCCCAAGCGTTCGCGCGCTTGGGCAAGCGCTTTTGATCGCGTCCATGACGCATCGAAACCCGCGCCTGGCACCGCCAGGACCAATCCCTTGCACCCACGAGGCGCCGCCCTCGTGAGCGGCGTCCCATTTCACGGAGCCGACTATGCAACCCATCACCCCGATCCAGACCGAAGGCAGGACCGTCGACCAGGTCACCCACCTGCTGGCGCGCACGCTGCGCGCGATCGACCTCGAACCCGAGTGGATCATTCCGGCGAACCATCTTGCCGACGCCAATGAAGCGCAGTATGGCCTGTTGCCCGACGCGGGCTGGCCGGCAGAGCACGCTCGCCATCGCTTCGCGGTCTCGGTCGATCGCGGCTGCTCGGAGGGCTGGCGCGTGCATGTTGATCACATCGCCACTGCCGTCGAAGGCCCCACCGGTAGCACGATCCTGCGCAAGCTCGTTGTGGCCAAGATGTTCAGCCGCGACCAGGCGTGGCAGACGGCGCGCGTGATCAACCGCTTGCTGGACATCGACTGATCCGGAATGCGTGGCGCCTTCGGGCGCCGCGCACACAGCACCAGAGTGCTTGCTCAATCGACGAGCGATTCGGCAAACACTCTTTGATCGCGTCCAAGACGCATCGAACCCCCGTCTGGCTTGCCCAGACCTTCACCCTTTTCGGGACACCGTCCCGTTGGGGATGGCTGTCCCGTTTCAACCGAGACTTGCCATGAAAATCCCCAAATCCTTTACCCAACCGCACCAACCCGGCAACGCCGCGGCCTGTGCCAGCCTCAAACGCGATGCTTCCCGTGTCATGCGCCGTCTGGCATGCGACCTGGGCCTGCGTCAGCGCGATTTCACCGTGCGCGAGCGCCGGCGGCGCCGCGATGCGACCGACCTGTTCGCGTTGCACACCGATACGCTGTACGTGCAGATTGCCCACGCGCCGCAACAGTCCGCGGCTCGCCTGAGCTTTCGCACCTGCCGTGGCCGCGACGACCATACTGGCGGGCGCGACAATGCGGTCTGCCTGCAGTCGATCGGCTCGTCGGAGGGCTACGCCTCGCTCGTTGCCACGCTGCGCGTTGTAGCCGGCCGGCGCAGCTGAGGAGGCGTGACGATGACGCGGATTGCCAAGGTCATTCTCAAATCCACGAGCGGCGACGAATACTCCTGTTCCGTTCACTATGAGCCGGATGCCGACGTCGTTACGCTGCCGGTCCGGCTGGACAATCTGGTGGATGCCTCCATTGCGATGGGGGAACGGCACGTTCTGATGCTACTGGAAGACGGCTATCAGTTCCCGTTGGTGCGCAAGGAACCGTCCATTTACAGCGTCGATCGCTCCAGGGCGGACAAGCGTGGATGGCTGCAAGAAGCCCGCATGGCCATTGTGGCTCCGACCAAGGATCAGCGCCTGCAGTACGGGCGCTTTACTCATACGCTTTCGGCTGCGGCGATCGTCGGTCTGGCTGGTTATTCAACAAGCCGGCCTGGCTGGAACTTGACTGCGGTGGCAAATGGCGTGAGCCTTTTTGTGATCGCAGGTGTATTATTTGCCGTAGGTGCAGTCCTCTCGAAAGGAGAAAAGTGATGTTCGGCCCACCTCTTCTGGTTCTCGCGTTGCTGTTCTCGGCCTACCTGCTGTGGGCGGATCGCAACGGCCGTCGCGTCCACAAGGACTGAGCGCCAACCTTCCTCTCAGGTGTCCGGGTCCCGGACGTCTGCTCTGACGCATCCCTCCGGGGGTGCGTTTTTTGTTTCTACCACCCACGCGGGGCATGCCCCCGATGGGGCCGCCCTGTATCCAAGATTCAGGAGTGCTCCATGGAAGACCACATCATCGGCGCTGGCATAGCCAGCTACCCGGCCGGACTGCACCTGCGCGTCCACGTCTATCAATCCAATCTGCGTCCGGCGCTGTCGCTGGTCTGCGCGGACGATTTTGAACCGTATGCCGATCTCACGGCCAATGTTCCGCAGGAGCACCTGGCCGACGACGAGGTATTGGTGGCGGCCTGGAACGTGCCGGATGACGTGCTTGAGGCGTTGCTGGTGACGGGCTGGTTCAGGCCGATTCGCACGTTCGCCACGGGCCATGCCCGCGGGCCGGTCTGGAAGATCCAGTCTGCCGAGCTGCTCGCATGGATTGCCGATGCGCGCGCCGAAGCAGGCGTGGAGGCATCGTGATCGCCATTGCGAGCTGAACCTCGCACACACATTTCAATTCCTTTCCACCCAGACGGGGCAACGCCCCGTCGGGCTTGCTCCGTTCGCTCTCGGAGCAAATCAATGTACGTTGTTACCACTGGCCCGGAGCGGGTCGATTCCCGCACGACGCTGGCCGGCGTGCTGGCGCTTCTGAACCACGAACCTGGCCCCAAGCCAGGCTTGCGTGCGGAGGACATTTCCGTGCGTCATGTCGAGCGCGGCGCCATTCCCGTCCTGCGGCTGCCCTCCGGGTCATTCGCGGTGCGGCCCGCCGGCGACCCGAAGGCGATCCTCACGTCCATCCTGGACGAGGTGGAGCGCTTCATTGTGCGTCCGCACGGCAAGGTGCTGCGCCCGCATGAGATGAGCCGCACGTCCTGGCAGGCCGTCTGGGCTGCCGGTCGGCTAGCGGTCTTCACCAACGAGGCCGTTGATCCCGACCACGTCGCAAACCTCGGAGCGGCCAACCTGGATCTGTTTGCGGTGGCCGAGCCGTTCGATGCCTACGCCTTCGTGCACGGCGAGTTCCACCGGCGCTTCGGCTACGGCACGAACGGGCCTGAGTTTGCGCCGGGGGCCGGCATCAACGGCCGCCATGAGGTGCATGTCGCCTATGCCTTGCAACGCGGCGAGCCGGTCCGGGACTGCATCCTCAACGCCTACCGCAGCGGGGGTGACGCCTCTGACGCCGGCCGCCATGACCTGCACTGGCTGCCTACACTGATTGCGGTACCGTCGCTGCGAGGTGCTCTGTCGGCCAACCAGCTGCAGGCGCTGTGTTCGGTGATGCGCCATGACAAGCTGGCCACCACTGCGCGCAATGCGCCTCGCCTGATTGCACTGGTGAAACCTCTCGCGATGGACTGCACACACGTCGATGTTGACGACGCGTTGTTCGCCGCGCAGGTGGTTCCACCACTGGCCGCGCCGTTGGTCAGGGCCCCGACCGGGGACGACGCCGCCCCGGTGTCGCCGCTGGCCGCACGCCTGCACGCCCTGATCCGTGCAAAGCGCTATGCAGAGCGCATCGAGCGGGCGCAGGCCGACCGTGCCAAGGGCAGCCTGAGTGAGCGCCGGTTTCAGCACGAATGCGCCCTGGCCGCCATCGAACGCGACCATGGCAGCTTCATGTGGCCGAACCGCTTCGCACTGGCTGTCCTGCAGCGTGACCTGGGTTGCCTGCTGGAAATCCTGGACACGCCCAGCGACCGCAACACGCTGTCCAAGCGCGTGCTCCGCGAGGAATGCGGGGTGGTGCTGACCGGCGTGCCGGCGGCCACCCGCCGCCGCCGCATCTTCGAGCTGTGCGGCTTCTCGGAAGCGGAGCAACGCCAGTGGGATGCACAGGCGCTTACCGCGCGCTCGCTGCGTCTGCAAGCGAAGGATGCCGAACGCGCGCGTGAGCGTGCCGAGGCCTCGCGCTGGAACCTGAACGGCACGCGCATGAACGGGCGCGAGTATGTCGACCTGTGCATTGGCGAAGGCTTCCGACAGATCCGGCATCTCCCGCGAGGAAATTCCCGCGTGTACTACATCGAGCAGCCCGAGACGCGCACCACTCGCCGCCTGCAGGCCGGCGATGGCACCCTGGCCTACGCCCAGGCGCGACTGGCCGAACTTGAGCCCGCGTTGGCGATTGCCGCGTGATTCTTCTTGCAACCTCCCCCCGGCCACGTGCCGGGGATCTTCCCTCTCACAAGCGGCAGCAGATTTGCTGTCATTCCGAATGACACTCGCACCGTATTGCCTGTAAGCTATGTCGATAGAGCGTTGTTCGCACTGGTCAGAATCAGTCCAAACAGCGTTTTACCCGCGTCTGCCGACGCATCGACCTCTGCCAGCACTGCTGGCGCATTCATTGAAACTTCCCACAGGGACACCCTCCCTGTGCGGAAGATGTCTTTGTGGGGCTCCCCTTTAGGAATCCCATGAAAGTCAACCCTTCCCAACTGCACACCCTGCTCGCGGCCTTCATTCCCGCACGCCTGCCCGTCCTCATCACCGGGGCGCCTGGCATCGGCAAGAGTGATATCGTGGACAGCGTCGCCAAGGCTGCCGTCCACGACCTGCTGATCTCCCACCCCGTGGTGGAAGATCCGACCGACTCAAAGGGCCTGCCTTTTCCGGCAACGGATGGTGCGGGTGCCAGCTTCCTGCCATTCGGGGACCTGGCCACTGCGCTCAACAGCACGCGCCCGCTGGTCTGGTTCATCGACGACCTCGGACAGGCTTCACCGGCCGTCCAGGCCGCCAAGATGCAACTGCTGCTCGCGCGGCGCATCGGTGAACACGTCCTGCCGGACCACGTTACCTTTGTTGCCGCCACCAACCGTCGCAGCGACAACGCGGCGGTGTCCAACATCCTTGATCCGTTGAAGTCCCGTTTCAGCACCATCGTGGAGCTGGAACCGACGATCGAGGACTGGACGCGGTGGGCGGTCACGAACCACGTGCCGCCGGTGCTGATTGCCTTCCTGCGCTTCCGTCCCGACCTGCTGCTCTCGTCAGAGCGCAGCAAGGAAGTGGAAAACCTGCCCTCGCCGCGAGGCTGGGGACATGTGGCGCGTCAACTGCCGCTGGTACCGCTGGGCATGGAAATCATCGTCACGGCCGGCGCGGTAGGCGAGGGCGCGGCGCTCGAGTTCGAGTCGTTCCGCCAGATCTATCGCGAGTTGCCCAGTGTCGATTCGGTGCTGGCCGCACCAGAATCCGCCAGGATTCCGGACAAGGTGGCCGCGCAGTACGCCATCTGCTCGGCGCTCGCCTCGGTTGCCAACGAGAACAACTTCGATCGCGTGATGGTGTATGCCAATCGCCTGTTCGAAGCCCATCTCGGCGAGTTCGCCGTGATGCTCGCCACCGACGCCGCACGCCGCGATGCGCGGATCTGCGCCACCCCGGCCTGGATCAATGCGCAGGGCGGCAAGCTCGGTGAGTTGCTGCTCGGTAACTGAACCCCCGTTCTTCTTCATCCCATGACGGCGAGCCAACTGGCTCGCCGTTCGTCTTTGCAGCCGTATCCATCCCATTTCCAGGAATCATCATGAACATTCAAGACATTACCAAGCGCGTCATGCTCGCCACCTTCAACACGTCGGTGTGGCGGGCGCGCAAGTTCGACACCCGGGCGACCGAGGAAGTCGAGGCGAACCACGACACCAAGGACATTGGCCGCTTCAACAAGAAGCTGCTGACCGACGGTGCGACGTCCTACAAGGAGGTGTGTGCGATCGCCAATCGCGCCCGCGCCTACTTCGACGCGCACAGCCTGGACTACGACCAGCTGGGCGTGCGCCTGTTGCCCACCGACATGTACATGGAGGTGGCCGACCGTCAGCGTCAGTTCCAGGACGAGTTCAACGCCGCGACCGCGGTGTTTCTCGCCGACTATCCGCGCCTGAAGGACGAGGCGCGGGAGGCGCTGAACGGTCTTTTCGACGACGCGGACTATCCAACCCAGGCGGAACTGGCGAAGAAGTTCGGGATGCGCCTTGCGGTGCTGCCGTTCCCGGACGCGAGCCAGTTTGACATTGCCCTGCCGGCCAATGTGCTGGACGGACTGAAGACGGAGATGGACCAGCGCGTACTCGGCGCGGTCAAGACCGCCAATGACGACCTGGTCGGTCGCCTCTTCGAGGCCGTGCAGCATTTCGCCAACCGCCTGTATGGGGCCACGAACGTGCGGCTGGACGTCGCCGACAAGGTGCGCGAGCTGAGCGCGCTGCTGCCAAAGCTGAACTTCTCCGGGGACCCGGCGCTCACGCGCATCCTGGAGGATACCCAGCAGCATCTGGCGCGGCACAGCGGCCTGGACCTGCGCAACTCGACCGAACTGCGCAAACAGGTGGCGGAGAAGGCCATGGAGATCGAGGCACAGATGGCCGCCTTCATGGGCGGCCCGCCGCCATCGTCGGACGTCGCTGCGCCGGCGTCGCCCATGTTCCAACTGCTGACTGCGTGAGGCCGTCATGCGCGATCGAATCTCGAAGCAGCGCTCCCAGCTCATCCTGTCGCAACCGTTCTTTGGGGCGTTGCTGATGCGGTTGCAGCTGGTCGAGGATCCGTCCTGCAAGACGTTCTGGGTGGATGGCGTATCGCTGGGCTACAACCCGGCATACGTCGCCACCCTGAGCGATCTTGAGCTGCGCGGCTCTCTGGCGCACGAGGTCCTGCATCCGGCCAACGGCCATTGCTGGCGCCGTGGTGTTCGTGATCCCGGCCGTTGGAATCAGGCCTGCGACTATGCGATCAATCCGTTGGTGCTCAACGCCGGCTTGCAGTTGCCGGCCGGCGCGCTGATCGACGGACGCTTTCTCGGCAAGTCCGCAGAAGAGATCTATGCCATGTTGCGCCAGGAAGGGTCGGAGCAACCACAGCCGCAGCCGCAACCGGCGCCCCAGCCAACGCCACAGCAAGACGGCGGCGGTCAGGGCGATGGCAAAGGCTCGCCACAGCCTGGCGGCCAGGACGGGTCAAGCGATGGCAACGGCGATAGCAGCGCCGGCGGCGATCCTTCGCAAACCTCGCCGGAGTTTTCCCCCGGGGAGGTGCGCCAGCAACCGCAGGTAGACCAGCAAACGCTGGCCAACGAGTGGAAGGTGGCGACGATGCAGGCGGCCAAGGCCGCACAGATGCGTGGCAAGTTGCCGGGTGAGTTGAGTGCGATGGTGGCCTCAGCCACGCGGGCGTCGGTGGACTGGCGCTCGGTGCTGCACCGCTTTGCCTTCGAGCAGACTCGTTCGGACTACAGCTGGGCGATGCCGAACCGGCGGTACACCCACATGGGCCTGTACCTGCCGGCCTTGCACGACCAGTCGGTGGGCGATGCGGTCTTTGTGCGCGACACCAGCGGTTCGGTGTTCGACGAGACGCAGGCGCAGTTCGGGGCGGAGATCGAAGCGGTATTCGCCTCGCTGCAGCCGCGGCGTCTGTTCGTGCTGGACTGCGACACCCGCATCGCGCAGGTGCAGTGCTTTGAGCGGGGCGAGGCTATCGAGCTGGGCCCCATCCGTGGCGGTGGCGGCACGAGCTTCGTGGCGGCATTCGCCTGGCTGGAAGAGCAGGGCATCCACCCGGCCTTCCTGGTCTATCTGACGGACATGGACGGGAAATTCCCGGCTGCGCCCCCTGTGTACCCCACGCTGTGGGCCTCGACCACGCCGCTGCGTCGGATTGCTCCGCCGCCGTTTGGCGAGGCCGTCGAGGTGATCGTTTGAACCCAACCCCGGACTAGCTCCGGGGTTTTTCTTTGGTTCACCGCCGATTTCCGGAGGACGGTCCCACCCGGATCGGGTTCATCCGACCGAGACCAACAACGGTCATTCGATAATCGACATGCGAGCGACCGAGATGGGTCGGGAACAGCCGACCGGCGCTGGCTATCGCAACACGCGTGCTGGGCAAGGCCCGCCCTCGCTACCCCGGTGCGCGAGGGATGCCCTGCATGGGCTCGGCAACCGGGCCCATGAGGACCCAGCGACGCATTCCAGAGTGGCCAGCGCTTGACATCTCGGCCGGCGCGAACTTTGCTTGCGATAGGAAGCGGCTCTCCAGTTATCGCCCATGCCCTTGCAGACGCCCCCTTCGCCCTCCGCCCGTACTTGGGCTCTCCACTGCACGCTCTTTCGCGGGCAGACTCCGCCGCGCGCATGCCTGTACGTGCTCGCGGACCTGCGCCGAGGCGTCGCGCTGTCGGCCATACTGGCCGAACAGCCGCTGGGTGGTGCCTTGGCCGCATGGCTGGAGGCGGCCGCGATCGGCAGGCCCCCGCCACGGGCGCTGCAGTCGGCCGAGCTGCCCTCGGAGCAAGACCGGCGGGCTCTTTGCGCATGGATTGCAGCCTACGACGTTGTTCTAGAGCCGCAGGCTCTGGGTGGGCGTTTCTGGAAGCCTGTAGATCAACTCTTGCAGTCGGCGTGGGAAAGCCTTGGTCTGGCGCCCGGCGCAGTCGGCGAGATGCCGACCTGGTCCGGCGCGCAGCAGGGGCTGGACCGCTGGTTTCGCGAACATTGCCAGCACCTCAGCGGGGTGTGACACCGCGTGCGGGGGCGTCTGCGATATTGGCTACCCGGTGGTGGGAACGGCGGTAGCCGCTGCAGGTCCTGAGCCCCCGGCGGGGGCCCCATCCGTTGGAAGCAGCAGTGGTGAACGAGATGTTCAAGGAAGCGCGGGTGCGCAACGTGTGGGCAGAGACCGGCCATTGCAGACGTTGGCTGAAGAGCAGGATATTGCACCGCTTCTTCTTACGTTTACTACGACGGTACAGTTCCTACACTTGGTATGGGTCGTGGACGTCAGGTGCGCGGCCCTCTCAATTACTTCCACGCACTACATGCTGTCGGAAAGAGAAGTAACATGCTGCAAACATTGTTCGTGCGGCATGCTTGTCTCGCTGGTCAAACAGGAGGATGCAATCATGCAAACTGTTATAAGGAGATTTTCCGGAAAGGGTGCAAAGGAGTTGTTCGATCTGCTGGAGACGCGCACGGCTGAGGTCGAAGAACTGATGCGTTCGGTCAAAGGCTTTGTCGGCTACACCCTCGCACGCAGCGGCGATGGCGGATTCTCGGTGACTGTTTGCGAGGACAAGACAGGCACTGACGAAAGCGTCCAGAAGGCAAAGGACTGGATCGCGAAAAACGCCGGAAGCACGGGCGTGGGCGCGCCGGAGATATCGGAGGGATCAGTCCTCATTCACCTGAAGTAACTTTGCCTTGCGACTGGCAGCGCGTGAGTTCAGCGGGCGGATTGGGACGTATGCAACCGGCCTCACCGTCCACTCCTCACGCCCACGTCTTGCCGGGTTCGTCCAGACCTGCCCATTGCAGATCCTCCGGGCTCGTCACAATGCGGTACTTCTGGCTCTCGTGCCGCCTGACATGCATTCAACGGATCCACGTCCGCACCATTCCGAAAAGCGGAGGGGGCAATCTGTTTTCTTCTTCCTCGAGCTGCGAGTCGCGAGCAAGCCGACGCATGCAACTCATGGCAAACGCGTTGAACGGCTGCTTCGGAGCGGACTGACTGGCCGGAGTGGGTCGTTCAGCGACCCTCGGTCACCCCGCAGATCGGCGATAAACCTAATGTTGTTTGCGCCAAGCTGGGCGCCCACAAAAAAGCCCGGCAAACCGGGCTCATGTACCTCAAAAGAGATAGAAATTCATGCGCGTTTCCGCAAATAGGGTGGACTCATGTGCTCGGGGTCTGCTCGGTCGTCGCATCGGCAAGTTCGACAGGGTCTGCTGATTCTGTAGCCACGGTTTCCCTCGCAAAGACATGTGCGCCGGTGCCGCTGCCGATGGCGGCTACCCGTGAGATCTTGCTCTCCAGGTTCGCGTTCAACCCAAGCCGGATAGTGCCGGCATAGAAGATTTCGCCCTTTACGCGGCCGTTGAGGATCAGCGTGCGGCGCGCGGCCACGTCGCCCTCAACGATCCCGTCCACAACTACGTGATCGCCTTCGACCTTGCCGCGCACGATACCGCCGACACCGACATGGAGCAGTCCCGCGGACGAAGAGAGATTACCGTCGATGAGGCCAAGGCAGGTAATGCCGTGATCCGCCGCCACGTCGCCGTGAATGCTCATGCCACGATTGAGCACGCTGAAGGTAGGGGTGTCTTTCATGGTCGTCTTCGCCTCAGAACAGCTTGATCTCGGCCGCGCTATCGGCACGGCGGGCAGTGGGGGTGGCCGGTGTGGCCTGTGCCTGCGCCGGCGCCGGCTCGACTTTGCGCGCGACCGGGGCGGCAGCCCGGGCGGCTGGAGCGGGGCTTGGCTGCGAATGGCGCGCGGGCACAACGACTGGCGCCGCCGGCGTTGCCACTGGCTCGGCTACCTTGGAAGCCGGCTCCACCGGCTGCGCCTTGACCGATACGGGCGTGCTCTGCACCTCAGCGGCGGCCAACGGCGGCGCCTGGACGGGTTCCTGGGCAGGAGGCTTGACCTGCTGCGCGGCAGGGGCGGCGGACTCAGGCGGTGCCGCGGTGGTTGCCCGTCCGTGCTGCCATGTGGCGATGGCCATGCCAAGCGCGCCTGCTGCGATGATGCCCACCACAACACTGACGACCAGGCGAGCATTGCCGAAGCGTCCGGCCCAAGCTCGCGCCGCGCCCGCGGCGGCGTAGGCGGGGGGCGGCAGCATGTGGCCGCCGGAGTGTTGGGCGCTCGTCGGCGCTTCAAGGGTGAGGGGGGCGTGCGCGAACTGCTCGTGCAGGCGCTGGATCTCTCGAATGTCCACGGTAATCCTTGGGGTCGGAAGGGCGGGATAGGTAGGCGCGGCTAAGCCAGCCGGCTGCCGTCATCGGCGAACCGGTCGTTGTCCGGAATGCAGAGCGTGTGGATGATGTTGATGCGGCGGCTGGCGATATCGAGTTGGGTATCGCGCTCGGCACCGGAGATCGAGCGCCCCACGTGCGCGAACAGCGTGGCCGACGACAGTTTGTCGTACTGGTTGAGCAGGCGCAGCAGTCGCCCGGCGAGTGCGTTGGGCACTTCCACGGCGACCGATTCATAGCCGATCGAGAACTCCAGTTGGTTCTTCGTGGCGAGCCACTCGGTCACGCGCGTGAACCAGATTTCAGCCTCTCGGAAGGCTTCGTCCAGCGCCTTGACCTTGCCGCCCCGCGCCACCGAGCACTTGGACGCGACGAAGTTGTAGTCATCGTGCAGGAAGCGGCGTGTGAACACCGACGAGAACGACACCTCGACCTTGGTCGCCGTCTCGGGAACGATGCGTGAGATGCGGTCTGCGCTGATGAGTCGCGTGATCGGCTTGAGGCCGGTGTCCGGTGCGGTGCGCTCGTTGGGAACGGCCTGCACGGTGTCGGATGGGGATTGTGGTAGTTGGGCAGGGGCTATCCCTGGCTGCTCGGCAAAGTCCATGATCGTAGGTCTCTCTCTCTGCGGAGATTCTCTGTCAGGACACGGTACCGTTGCGCATCGTAAGGTATGCGATTTTCGCGAGGTTACGCGCTTTGCACGTTGACGCAATCCGTGCATAATGCTCTCACTTCTCGCGTCTCCGACGCATCGACCTGACTCCACCGCGAGTCCATTGCATTTCTCAAGTCGTGCCTTAGCGCATGCGCCGACCGGTTGGCTACCGGTGTGGACATTCCATTGTGATGAGCAATTTCGCCGTTTGCTCCCCATCTATCATCCGTAATACGCGTCCGTGACCAGTGCTGCTTCGGCATGCACTGTGGACACCGTTCGAGCCTGGGACCATGTGGGTCTCTCTCTCTTGGCCCCTCCTGGGCAGAACGGCCGTCGTCGGCTGATCCGTGATCCTGCGGTGAACCCTGTGTTCTAAATGGGCCGAAGTGCGGCGTGAACCTGCTGCACGAGGACGACTTTGCGTCCTCACATAGAGCCTGCGCGTTGTGCGCACCGCTCCCTGTTCGCCACGCCCCCGGAAGGGGCGTGGCAACGGGTTTTCCTGCAAGAAAGCTCGCTTCCGCACGTTCGGAGCGGGCTTTTTTTGTTTGTAGGAACCCTCGAACAGGAACACAGCCATGCTGTCTGCCATCGATCAGAATTCCGAGATTCGTGCCGCGATCGCGGCCACGCTCGCCCGCCGCCGGCCCGATTACGTCGGACAACCGAATGCGTGGCTCAATTTGTGTGAAGCGGCCCATGTGGCCGGTCTAGCGGAACCCGCCCGAGCGGCGTTCCTTTCCAAAGTAACGACCCAGCGCGGGGCCGACATAGCCCTGCGCCTTCGGGAGCATGCTGCGTCCATCCGCGTCGCCGTCGTTCAGTATCTTGAACAACGTAGGAGCAACGCATCATGCAACGAGCCATTGGCTACACCGACTTCAACCAACCTCGCAGTCTGATCGAGGAACGGCCCGCACGGCCACCCATCATTGGCAAGATTCGTCCGGGCATCAAGGTGCTCACGAAGAGGGCCAAAGAGAATGATCAAGCGGTCAAGATCCACGACGCCGGGCTCGCACGCGGCGACTCGTTCGAGGCAATCGGCGAAGAGATCGAGCGCAAGACCAAACTGCGCAACGCGCTGGTGCCGAAGAACACCGCCTGGTTCACCTGCCGGGCTTCGGACTTCACCAATCCGGCCACCGCCGACGAAATTCTCCAGAAGTACGGCGAAGATCGCGGCGACGGCCCGAAGCTTTGGCGCTTCCCCGTCATCTTCGCGTTCGACGACTGGCTGGCGAACATGCCCAACCAGTTGAAGGTATGGGGCACGCGGGGCCTGCAGTACTTCTCCGAGTACGGTACCGACGGCAAGCGGTATTGCAAGATGTACGCCGCACCGGAAGTCGATCAGCGAGCGCAGCGCGCCAAGCGCCTCTTTGGCGGGCGCACCATCATCCTGCGCCAGGACGACGCCATTCCCGATGGCGTGTGCGACCCGCACCAGTGCCCGCAATACCAGGAGCGCAAGTGCAACCTGAGCGCGAACTTCCTCTTTGCGGTTCCCGACATTAAGGGCCTCGGCCTGATCGAGTTGCCGACCAATTCCATCTACGTGTTGCAGAAGGCGTATGCCGCGATGCAGACGGTGGCGTTGGCACGGGGCGGCCGCCTGGCCGGCCTGCAATTCTGGCTCTCGAAGAAGGCGGTCGAGATTACCCGCATCGGTGACGATGGCCTGCCAATGCGGCAGGAACAGATGCTCACGATGCTGGACGCGGAGATCGATATGGGCGCGCTGCTGGATGGCGCAGACCAGATGGCGCCGGCACTGGAGGCCGCAAGCCAGGCGGTTGCGCTGCTCGAAGGTGCAGCGGCTGCAACGGCTTCGCCGCCGGTGACGCCGATCGCCGATGTCTCGGACGCGATGCTGTTGGCGCCTGAACCGGCGCCGATGGGGTTGCCAGCATCGGGCACTACGCTGATGTCGACCGAAACAGATCCCGAGGACCGTGAAAGCGTGCTGGCCGACCTGGCCGCTCGCCTTGGCATGGCGAAGGGGCAAGACAAGATGGACTTGCTGACCTTTGCGCGCATCGAGTACGGCCAGGGCTGGACCAAGCGGCTCAAGGACGTCGACAGCATGATCGGCGAGATGCAGACGGCGCTGGCCAACCCATTGGCCTTCCGCGAGCAGGTCCGTGCTCGCTTGCGCGAGGCTACGTCTTCGGTCTGACGACGTAGCAAGGTGAGCGGCGCGCAATGCGCCGTTCACGTTTGCTTTCACCCCAATCCCTTTCACCTGTGGCCCATCCAGGCCACGTCTTTCCCCTCTGCGCGCCGCCACTGGCGCACATCACATTGGAGAATCACATCATGCTCAACGCGAGTGAGAGCCTGCTGCTGGCTCACTTTTCTGACTTGCATTACTCAACCGGCAATCTGGTCGAGGCGGATCGCTGCTTCGGCTTTGCCGTCGAGCACGCGATCACCGCGGGCAGTCGGGTCGGCATCATTTCGGGCGACTCGACCGATCATCGCTTGGACGCCCACACCCCGGCGCTGCGCGTGCTGGCCCAGCGTATCCGCCGGCTTTCGGAGCACATGCCGATAGTGATGCTGCAAGGCACCTTTTCCCACGAGCCGCCCGGCACATTGGATCTGTTTCGCCTCGTTGGCAGCCATTACCCCGTCTACATCGCTGACCGCATCCATCAGGTGGCGCTGTGCGACGGCGAGTTCACTGCGTCAGCGGGCGCGCTGTTCACGCCGGCTGAGATCGACGCGCTGCTCGCCGATGGGGCGCCGGAGGTGATCTTCACCTGCGTGCCCACCGTCAACAAGGCCATGCTCGCCGCCGCTGTGGGGGCAACGGAGGCTGCGACCGCAGTCGGCGACCATCTGGCTGCCTACCTGCACGCTGCCGGCACCGTGAATCAGAAGCTCCGCGCCCGCGGAATCCGCACGATGGGCATTTCGCATGGCACCGTCAACGGCTGCCAAACCGAACATGGCGTGCCGATGGCCGGATTCGATCACGAATTCACCATCGGGTCGCTGTTCGATGCGCAATGCGACGGCTTCATGCTCGGCCACATCCACCGCGCCCAGCAATGGGACCGCGAGGGACGGCTTGTGGCGTATCCGGGTTCGATCGGACGCTTCCACTACGGCGAGATTGGCGACAAGACCTACCTGCAATGGCATGTTTCGCCGGGACTGGCGGAAGCAACTCCGGTTGTGACGCCCGCCCGCGAGACGCTGTGCATCGACTTCGACGGCCCGCCCGACATGGACGAGTTGGCCCGCGTTGCCGCCAGCGCGTCCGATAAGTTCGTGCGCATCCGCTGGGTGGTGGACGAAGAACACCGCCAGGCCGTCGATCGCGACGCCGTCGGCGTTCTGTTTGCCAAGGCGGCCGAGGTGAAGCTGGAAGGCCGGGTCCTGCCCGCCGTGCGCAGCCGCGCCGAGGGCATTAGCCGCGCCACCAGTTTGTCGGAGAAGATCACGCGATGGGGCGAGTTGACGCACGTCGACACCAACCCGCTGCTGGATCGTCTGTCGATGCTGGAGCACGCCGAGCCGCAGGCCATCGCGGATCTGGTACTGCAGCAGCTGGATCGCGAGGGTACATCAGAAGTCGCGGCCCCCGCCGCGTCGAGGATTGCACCTGAGCGCGTGGTGGAGGCAGTGCCGGCCCCAGTCGAAACCCCCGCGCCTGTCATCGTGAAGCCGAGCGCACCGCCACCGGCGATGGACTGGCTCACCGACGACCTGTTTGCGGAAGCTGCCGCCTAACCCTTGAACCTGGCCAGAGCCATGTTCCGAGAGCCCTCCGGGGCTGTCGAAACAAGGTTTTACCCGCGTCCTTCGGACGCATCGACCGCTGTTTCATCCCATTTGAACCCTGACGGGTGCTTCCCGTCCGGGAATGCACTCCGTCCACTTTGGAGTGCATCATGATTCTTTACCCTGCTGGCCCAGACTGGGCCCAAACCTTTGAAACCGCTCTACCCCCGTCCACACTGGCCGCGCGGTTGGCGGACGCACACGGCTTCACCCGCAGCACCCTGTTCCAGCCGTTTGGCGCAGGGCGCGGCACGGTAGTAGCGCAGCGCGAACACCTGTTGGTCCTCGCGGTGCACGCCGCTGATGGCCAGCACTGGTACGAGGTCACCCCCTCGCTGGAAATGCAGAACCTGCTCTGGTCGTTCTCCCATGGCTATGCCAGCCAGTGGAGCGCGCTGGAACTCAGGGCGCTGTGCGGCTGCACCATGTGGCCGGACGTGATCGCGCTGGCCCGCCAGCAGTTCGCCGCCGCCGTGCGTTCCCTGGAGCGTGCGCTGGCCGGGCTGCCCGAGCGGGACGCGCCAGCGGTGGTCCCTGACATGCCGTCCTATGACGGCGATGTGATGGAGCTGCCCGGCGACTACCTGGCCGCGATGACCGGCATGGAGGTGTCCGAATGCGCCCACTGAAGCTGACCCTCTCGGGCTTTCATGGCGTGCGCGATGGCATGCGCCGTGACAGCGTGACGCTGGACCTGACCAGCCTGCCGCCCGGCCTGATTGCCCTGGTCGGCCCCAACGGGGCCGGCAAGACGACACTGATGGATAACCTCCATCCGTATCCGATCATGCCCAGCCACGCCTCGAAAATGTCCGCGGACGCCTTCTCATACTGGGATCACCTCTGTGGCACCCGTGGCGAGAAGGATCTGGAATGGGAGCACGCCGGCAAGCAGTACCGGTCGACGTTCGCGTTCCGCAACCCGGGCAAGAGCCGCAAGGCCGAGTATTACTTGTTCGAGAAGGGTGCCAACGGTGACTGGGTACCGCTGCAGCTGCCCGACGGCACACTATCGGATGGCAAGGCTGATACCTACAACCGCTGCATCGAGGCGGTGATGGGGTCGCCGGAAGCCTTCTTCACCAGCGTGTTTTCGGCGCAGAACCGCCGCCCGATTGCCAGCTACCAGGCCAGCGAGATCAAGAAGCTGCTGGCTGAGCTGCTTGGCATTGACCATCTGCGCGACCTGTCGGCGAAAGCCGGGGAGGTGGCAAAGGGGTTGGCGAGGCATCTGGACACCCTGCAGCGCGAACTGGTCGGCCTGTCCGCCCAGCGCGAGCGGGCTGCGCAGTTGGGCCGGGATATCGGTCTGACCGACGAGGCTCTGGCCGGGGCACGGCGCGAACGCGATGCACAAACCGCCGACGGCGCGAAGCTCCTCCAGGAGCGCGCGACGCTGGCGGCCAGGCAAAGTGCGAGCGCGGCTACCGAAGCTCGTCTGCGTGAGCTCAAGCAACGGGAAACCGAACTGGGAGCACGCCGGCGGCAGTTGGACGCCGACCAGCGCGCCGTGGCCACCCGCACCGCGACAAGGCGGCGGGAGTTGGAGCAGCTGATCGCCAGCCGCAAGCTGGTGCTGGCCGAAGGGCCGGCCATTCTCGCGGCCGCGGAGCAGCGCGACGTCCTGCAGATGACCATTGGCCAGAAGCAGGGCGACTTTGCCACGAAGCAGCAGGCCGTCAGCCGTCTGGAAGGGCAGCACACGCAGCACGCCGCGCTTTCCAGCGAGTTGCAAGGGCTGGAAGCCCGCGGCAAGTCGGCGGCGCAGTATGCCGCCTCGTTGAAGGGCCAGGCCGATGTGATCGAAACGGTGCCATGCCGGGCCGATCCCATGCACGCCACCTGCCCGTTGCTCGCTCAAGCGCGCGACGCCAAGGGGAAGCTGGCCGAGCAGGTCATCCTCGTGCAGGACCTGCGGTCGAGCTACCAGGCCAAGCTGCAGGCGATGAAGCCCTTGTCGGAAGCGGTGGCCGAATTGCCGGCCCAGCGTGCCGCCGTGGCGGCCCTGCAGGCGGCACTGGCCCGCGATCAGCAGGAGCTGCAACGGCTGACCGCCCTGGCGGCGAAGAAGCCCATGCTGGAGGTGGCACAGGAAGGGCTGGCGCAAGCCGAGCTCGATCTGGCCGCCCTGACCGACGAAGACGCTGCCAGCAAGACCCGGCATGACCGGGACGTTGCCGAAGCGGACTCGCAGTTGTTGGTCGTGCAGCGTGAGCTGTCGGGGCTGGCGACGGAAGACGTCACCGGCCTGCTGGCTGCGATGGATGTGCGTCTGCGCCAAAGCCGCGAGGCCGTGGTCGCGCTGGATGGGCGGATCGAAGCATTGATCCGCCAGCAGACCAGCCTGGCCACCGAGCGCGAGCGCGTCGAGGCGCAGCTGTCCGGACTGCCTGCGGTACAGGGCAAGGCTGACCGGCTGTCCGACGAAATTGCGCAGTGGAAGCTGCTGGCGAAGGCGTTGGGCAACGACGGCGTGATCGCGTTGTCCATCGATGACGCCGGCCCGGCGCTCACGCGGATCGTCAATGACCTGCTGCTCGCCTGCTACGGGCCGCGATTCACCATCGCGATCCAGACACAGACGACACTGGCCAACGGCGACAAGCGCGAGGGGTTCGAGATCGAGGTGCATGACGCCGAGAGTGACAACGCGAAGAACTTCGCTGTCATGTCCGGTGGGCAGAAGATCTGGATCAACGAGTGCCTGACCCGTGGAATTGCGCTCTACCGGGCGCAGGATTCCGGGCAGTCGTTCCAGACGCTGTTCACCGACGAGGCGGACGGTGCGCTGGATCCCGAGCGCAAGCGCGCCTTCATGCGCATGAAGCGCGAGGTGATGCGCCAGGGCAGGTATGAGCGGGAGTTCTTCATCTCGCACACGTCAGACTTGGTCGACGAAGCCGACGGCGTCATCGACGTGGTGGCGCTTGCTGCCGGGTAGCCCTACGTAGTTTTCCCTTTTCCTTCCGTCAATCAGAGGCCAGTTCCCGCAAGGGGCTGGCCTCGCCTTTCTTCTATTCTTTTATGTCCAAGACCTATATTTCCGCGGCCGATGCCGCAAAGCTGCTGCCGCGCGGCAAGAAGGTGCATACCTTCTTTCGTGTGTTCGGCTGGATGGGAGCAACCGTCGAGCGATCGACAGTGCTGGCGGCATTCGAGAAGGCCAGGCAGGTCGAGGTCTCACCCGAGGCGGCGTACTTTGGCCATCAGATGGCGGTGAAGCTGGACGGCATGCTGACCTACATCGACACCAACCAGCAGGCGCTGCGCAAGCTGGTGCCGCAGGCCGTTGCCGCGTGAGGATGGACCATGAACCTCATTGTTGGCATTGACATTGGAGGCCCCACGTTTCAGGGGACTTCCGGGCCGGCCGAAGCAGCAAGGCGTTTGCGCCAGCTGGCCAACGAGATCGAACGCAAGGTTCCTGATTTCTCAGGTTGTCGCGAGGGCCAGCGCCTTGCCGGCACGGAAGGCGCCATCGCCTATCTCGCCGACCTGTAGCACATCCACCACTCTACAACCCATAGGGGCCCGGCCCCTGTGGGCTGTGGCCTCGCTCCGAAGGGGTCACGTGCAAACCATTTCTCTCTTTCCCCAGGGTGCCCTCGATCCAATCGAGGACAAGGCAGACCTGGCCATCCGTGCCATCCTTGCCATCCTGGAAGCCGGCCACCCGCTGGTTCTCGCCTATAGCGGCGGCAAGGACAGCAGCATGGTCGCCGCGCTGGCACTACACGCCGCAGCGCGGTATCAAGCTGCGGGCGGCGCGCCGCTGGTCGTCGCGACCACCGGGGATACCCTCGTGGAGTCACCCGAAGTCGCCCAGCACTACCGCCATGAGCTCGAGCGTATGCGAGTGTTCGGCAAGCGGCATGGATTCTGCGTCATCACGCGCGTCGTGCGGCCGACGATGGCCTCGACTTTTCAGGTGAAAGTCCTCTCCGGCCGGGCGCTGCCCAGCTTTCCGGGCACGCACGCGGATTGCTCAACGGACTTAAAGATATCGCCACAACGCACCTTCCGTCGACAACTCTTTCGGTCGTTGGGAGGACAGGGCCACGCGGAGCCGGTGACGTTGCTTGGCACCCGCTTTGTGGAAAGCACGCGGCGTAGCATCAGCATGCGGGAGCGCGGTGAATCAGCCACGCTGCCGGCGCGCAACCAGGACGGCGACCTCGTGTTGAGCCCCGTTTGCCACTGGCAGGATGACGATATTTGGGAGGGCATCGCGCTGTATGGAAGTGGGGCGCGTCCCGGCTACTCCGACTTCGAGGATATGCGGCGTATCTATGCCCATGCGGGCGGGACGTCCTGCGCCGTCGTGGCGGATGCAATTCTTGAAGGTGCAGGCTCGCGTCGGCAGGGCAAGTGCGGGGCTCGTCTCGGCTGCCACGTCTGCCAGATGGCAGAGGACAAGAGCCTTGCCAACATGATCGAGTACGACGGGCGCTACGCATACGCTGCAGGCCTGCAGCGCCTGAACCGGTTTATCCGCAACACGCGGTTTGACTGGTCGCGGCGGCACTGGGTGGGTCGAACCATCCGCGGGGGCTGGATCAAGGTACAGCCGGACACGTACCACCCTACAATGGTTCGGGAACTGGTGCGGTACATGCTCCAGCTGGACTACGATGAGCAATGCCGTGCTGAGCGCGTTGGAGAGCGGCCGAAGTTCGAGCTGCTGCCCCTGGACCTGCTTGTTGCTGTGGATGCGCTGCAGTCGCTCAATGGGCTAGCCAGACCCTTCGCCGCATGGGCGGACTGGCGGGACATCCACCAGCGGGGCGTCCGGTATGACATTCCCGATCTGCCCCAAGTCGCCCAGACCGCGGTGCCGACGGCGCGCTTCCTGCACGTGGGATCGGAATGGGACGACACGGCTGAACCGGCGGAATGGACTGGCCTGCGAGATCCCTACCTCGAGAGCTTAACGGCCGACTCCGCCTGTGGTCCTGCGCTGCAGGTCACAGCTGATGGCCGTGAAGTATGGGCGTTGCCTACTGTACAGCAGTTCTCCGTTGACGCGGAGGCGGCGTTCCTGATCTCAGAGTTCGAGGTCGATCGCTTGCTGGAGATCCATGACGTTGGCGTGGGACCCGGCCAGGTGACGGCTGGCTACTGGTGGTACGCGCAGTATGGGTGCCTGACGCTTTCTCATTCGCAGCGGGCGGAGCACGACGAAATTGCGCGCCGTACCGCGTACAAGGATCGCCTCGAGCTCACCCTCGACTACGATGTGGGTGCGTTGCGTTCGCGGGCGGCATCCTTCGAGGACCTTCCGGCGAGCAGTCAGCTGGCGTGGCGGCAAGCTGCTACGCCGCAGCAATCCCTCTTCTAAGCGCCCATGGAAAAAGCCCCGAGATCACGCAAAATCTCGGGGCCTTTTCTTTGGTTCGTGGGAACCGTGGCGATTACATCGCGGCGTCCTTCAACTTCTTCATCGCGCGAACCTTCACCTTCACGCTGGCCGGTTTGGCGGCAAACCATTGGTCCTGGCCCGTGAACGGATTCTTGCCGAAGCGCTTTTTTGTGGCCGGAACCTGGATGGCCGAGACCTTGAACAGGCCGGGGAAGGTGAACTCGCCTGCGCCTTTCTTGTGGATCGCGCTCACCATGGTGTTTTCCAGATGAGTCAGAACGGTTTGGACGGTCTTCTTGTCCAGTTCGGTCTGGGCGACCAGATGGGCGAGGAGGCTCGACTTGTTGAACGTGTCCTTCAGCGGCTTGGCAACCGGGGAGGCTGCGGCAGCCTTCTTAGCCGGAGCGGCATTCTTTGCGGGGGCAGCCTTTTTTGCGGGGGCAGCCTTCTTTGCGGCGGTCTTCGTTGCAGTCTTCGCGGATGCTTTCGTGGCCATAGTCGTACCTGATTAAGAAATGCGTGCGCGCGGGATATCGCGTACATCGCATCCGCGAAGAATAGCAAATGCAAGCGCGAGTGCAATAGTGAGATGCGCTGAAACCCCGATCATTTCATGATTTTTCGCCGTCGGGCAGCCGAAATGGTAGCGGCAATGCGGTCGCAGGTGCGATTGCTGGCAAGTCCTAAGATCCGGGTCACGTCGTCGTGCGTGCAGCCAGCGAGCAGCTGACGCCGGCAAAACGTATTGCGCAGCGTGCGGGGACTTGGCTCGACGCCGGAGAATCCTATCGCTTCCAGCGTGGCGGCCACGATCCGGCCCAAGCTCATGTCGGTGATGGGGCGGCCATCCGGGGTAAGGGTAAAAAGCAGGTCGCCTTCGACGGGAAGCGTTGCGCGGCGGACGTGCCAGGCCTGAAGTAGCGGTACCGCGAATTCGGCCAAGTGAACAGTGCGCGCGTCCCGCGCCCCATGTCCCGTCACGAAGAGATAGGGCGGGTTTGTATCCGGCACTAGGTCCCCCAAACGCGCGGCTCGCGCTTCCGCCGCGGTAATCCCCGTTGCGAGAAACATCGCGACGATCGCCCGGCTACGCAAGCCGGCCAGATCGTCGGCAGGGGATTGAAGATAGGCCTGCAGCCGCGCGTCCTCAGCCTCGTCAAGGAACTGGGGTGTGGGCTCTTGGTCTGGCCAGCGCTCGGCGGAGAGCATCAGGGCGGCTGGGTTGTCCAGGCGCACACCGGCGAAGACCAGATGCCGGCACAGGCGGTCCAGCAGCTTCACGTACCGCATGCGTGTGGCCGGAGAGTATGACCTGGCGTCGGGGGTCTGCAAAAACGCCTCGATATCGGCGGTGCCAAATGAGGCAACGGTCGCGCTCCTCGCCAGCAGGTGTCGTCGGAAGTTCTCGAACATCGCCTGGTGCTGGACGATCGAGCGCGCGGAGAAAGGGCGCCGATCAGCGCCAGCCGCCTCACGCGCCTGCCAGTCACGGTAGGCCAGGGTGGGATTGCTGAGCCAGGGGGAGTCCATTTGTGTCATACCCGCTGTTATATACTGAATTTGACCCATCCCACACCCCTGCCGCCGCTATGCGGCGGATATGGCTTGCAGGCGAGAGGTCAAAATCGCGGCCGCCCATAACGGTTGCGGCGCGCGGCGAGCCTTGCGCGGGTGCAGGCATAGCGTGGGTAGGCGGCATCCAGCATGCCCGCGATCCGCTCCAAGCGATCCTCCTGCGTGAAACAGCACGCGAGCAGGCATGCGTCGGCGCAGTAGCGCATGACCTCCTGTAGCAGCGCATACCGCTTTTCGGGCGGGAACTGGAGATTGCCGATCTTCGCCCACGCCTTCAGCCCTGTGTGGGCCAGCGCAACAAGTTTGTCGGGTGTTGCCGGTCCCGTTTGACATAGCTCTACCGCTTCCCGATGCAGCTCCCGGTCAAAATCGCTCATGCCGGCTCCTTGGTGGAAGTGTGCAGATCTGCGACGCTGACCCAACGCGGGCAGATTCTCGTGCGCCCGCGCACAAGGTCTTCCACCTCAACATCAGCGGTGGGGCCGCTCGGCCCATTGAAGACCGAGAGCACGCGGGCCTGGCGGGCGGGCAGAGCGGGCGCTGCCCGGTAGCGCAAGGTAGCAACGTCGCCAGCCACGATTCGTCCATAGGCGCGAAAAATCGGTGTGCCGTTGGCATGCTGACCGATCTGGTCGCGGAATGCAGGCTTCAGTCCGTCAAGAAAGGCGCCGAGCTGAGATCGCTGCATGCCGATACCACCATAGGATTCCTGCAGGACAGGCAGGGTAGGGCCGTACCGGCGCGCCAGCGCGGCGCGCATGACGCGCCGATATTCGGCACCGCCGGCGAGCATCACCGATCCGACACGCGTTGGCCAGGCACGGGGCCGAAGATAGCTCGACAAGTCGGCCATCATCTCGTCGGCGCGTTGCCGCGTCATGCGCTCGTCATATGGCGCAATTTCGGTGTCGGGATGCAGGAAGCCGTGACGCGCGGACAGGATCAGGACACTAGGCGCCGCATCGGTGCGCAGGTGTGCCCGGTACGATTGATACATGACGCCCCGGTATAGGTCGATAGCACGCGCATCCCGATCGAGCTTCGAGCCGGAGCAGGCCATCAATAGCAGGGCTGGCTCGGCGGTATCGTTGCAGAGCGTTGGCGCGAGGGGAAACAGGGGGAGTTGTGTAGTGGAGAGCATGAGCATGGAGTCGGGTTGCATGCTTTTTACTCTACAGAGCGACCGCCGAAGTCAAGTCAGCCGCGCGCTAAGGCGTTGGACCGAGCCGAAGCTGGCAAACAACGCCCTGGAGGACGAAAGCCAGTAGAGCGAGCAGCGAGGCTTTGCCATTTTGGTAAGAGGCACGTTTGGGAGGTTCCGGAACACCACTGCACACGCGCCTAGGGTATTCTGGAGATGACGATGCCGAGAATCCGTTGAGCGTGGTTTCGCTATTTCATCGCCGACGGGACGCGGCGGCGGTGCCTGCGCGAGTACTAAAAGGGAGGGCTGCGGATGGCCATGGAAAAATTCCGCAAAATGGCAGCGGCAATGGACCAACGTGTCCGGCAACTCACGGGAGAAGGGGTTACGGGAGGCGAGCTGATCCATTGTATGGCGGGCCACATACCCGACCTGCAGCGTGTTTGGGTAGGTGCCAGTGACCAGCAGCTTGCCAAGTTGTGTCAGGACTATCCCGGCTTCTACCATTACGCGAGCCTCATGGAAGCGGCTGCCGAAGCGGAGCGCGCGAACCCTACCAAGAAGTACCTGGAAATGCCGGAGTTGAATGCTCCGTTCAAGTCATTGCTGGCGGCGCTGCTCACTGATGCGGCGACGCTGGAGCTCCGCTATCAGGCACTGATCGAAGGGGCAAAACGAGACGGCATGGGCGGGAAACAGCGTCATCGTATTTGGCTCGCGGAGCGTGACCGCTTTGTTGGGGCCTTGAAGGAGACGAGCGCGCCGACAATCGTGCTGGAAGTGGTCGTTCCAGCCCTTGACCAGATAGCAGACCGCGTTGCCCAGCTCGAAAAGCGCGTCATCGCGGGATGATCATTACAACGATTGTCGCGGGAATAGCCTGTCATCCCATTGCACAGGCTCAGGCGTAGAGACCTGGATGCGCGACGCATCGGGATGGTGGGGATTGACGAGGGCGTTCCACTCCAGACGGGCTACCACGGATGGCACTAGCAGGATCGCAGATCGGCTCTCGGCCAGCCATCGATCACCGAAACTACGGGCGGCGCGTGGGTCTTCCAGCGTGTCCCAGCCGGTTGGCAATTGGGCGACCTCGGCTCGTTCCACCGACATGTCGTCAGGCACCGAGCCAATGACGAGGACATGCCGGCGTGGAACCTTGCCGATGCGGGCATGCACCAGCACCTCGAGCATTGCGCCAGCAAATGTCAGGGCGCCATAAATAAGGGGCCGCCCCGGGCTATTAATGCGCCCGCCGACCAGCATGGCGCCTGTGCCGTTCCAGACCTCATGCCGTTGGTCCGCAATCCGAAAGATCTGCATCAGGCGGACATGCCGTAGAAGAGCCGCCACAACAGTTCCTCAACGCGCCTGGCGCCGAGCTCCGTCATGGCAACATCTAACGGCTTGCTGCCGCCGAGCAGCGGATGGGCGGCATTGAGGAATGCGCGTGCGTCCTCCTCATCGTCCCAGACGAAGTTTGCGGTGGCGAAAATGCGCGCCAGCCGCTCTGTCTTTTCCGATTCGTCCGGGGTGAGTCGGTCCTTGCGACGTTTAAAAGTGGCTTCCGGCACGATACGGGACATCAATATGCGTCGTTCCTCGGAAGTCCGCACAACGTGGTCGACGATTTCCCGCAGCGCCGACTTGGGAAGACCTTCGCGGACGGCCGCGTCGAGTTCGGCAATCGAGAACAGCGGCGGGGATAACGCCATCGCGGCGCTAATGTTCTCAGGCGAGACGACCAGCATGGCATCACCTCTAGTATCAGTTGATACCGAATTGTAGTTCAAATGAGCGTGGAACGCCTTGTCGGACGATAATTTTGCAAAAGATATGATCTAAAAAACACACAGGAACTGTTATGTTAAATTGTTGCGCTATATAACAATGACAAATTCAGTTGCCCGCGCGACGCTCTTACTAAGAGGCGTATGCTGCTCGTGGGATGTGCCGCAATCAAATGACCATCAAATAGAATCTCTAATTCTAACTTATTGAATTAATTAGCATTTCTCGCGGTGAGAACCACGCGGCGCGGCTTACCATTGGGAAGTGGGCGTTCGCCCGCCTCGTTGCCTCCGGTGACCAGAAATCTGCTCTCGTGCTGTGTTGTATGGCCCCGCACCGTCTGCTGGCAGAGGCATCGCGGTTAGTTAAGGCCGCTTAACGCGCGCCGTGTCTTAATCAAAAGTTCTGGCAAAAATTTTATTAAGATGTCCCGACGCCGCAGGCCCAAGCTAGCCGTATCGACGTAGCCGGCAAAATATGTGGGAACTGGCGGCACAGGATGAAGTAAGCCATCAAACGGCATCAAGGGCAGGCCATCAGCGTTGCAGCGTGTAATTTCACCATCATGAAAAATCGGGCGAACAGCCTCCACGCTGACTTTTTTACTTTGAGGACGGGCCCCGATGTCGCGACCACTACCTGATCCAACGCTGCCTTCGCGCGCGACCACGCCCTGCGTGTGCTGGACCGGCTGGGTTTGACGATGCTGGTCGTGCCCAAGGCGCATGCGCCTTGGCTGGGTGCTTTCCTCGACCGGTACGGCAATGCCATTCGCTGTCATGCGGAGCGCGTTAATGGCTTGCTGGTCCATCCGATGCGGTGCCGCTCCTGAGGGCGGCTTTTCCCCGGCTACCGTGTGGGCGGCAACCCATGCGTGCTGGGGGTATAGGCGAAGAAGCACTCGTAGGACCCCAGTTGCAGCGAAACAATCATTCTGTCCCGGCCCCTCCCACCATCCGATACCCCATTGCCCGGTACCCGCGTTGGCGCTTGTCCCACATCCGCAGCAATGCTGCATGGCCGGTGTCCACAAAATCGATGATCCGTACGTCAGTCTTATCGGCATGTTCGCGGTGCAGCCTGCCCGCGTACTGTTGCAGGGTTCCCCGCCACGACACAGGCATTGCCAGCACCAAGGTATCGAGTGGCGGGTGGTCGAAACCCTCACCAACCAGCTTGCCGATTGCCAGCAAGACGCGCGGTGCGTCGGCTGGCAGGGCCTCGAGCGCCGCGATCAATGCGGCGCGTTTCGGCTTCGACAGCCGCCCGTGCAGTACGAAAAGGGGGGAAATCTGCCCGCCCAACGCAGCCTGGATGGCGTCGAGATGTTCGGTGCGTTCTGTCAGCAGCAAAATCTTGCGGCCTTGCCTAAAGGCCTCAAGCACTTCCGCAGCGATGGCGTCAGTGCGAGCCTGATCGTGGACCAGATGCCGGAATACCTCCTGAATGCCAGACTCGGGCGGCAACTCGATGCGCGAAAGGCAGGTGTGCGGTACGACCTCCAGGGCGTGCGGTGAGCTCGCCGGTTTCGCTGCCGTGTACCGGATCGGCCCGCACTGCATGAAGATGATGGGCTGCTGGCCATCGCGGCGAATCGGCGTGGCGGTCAGGCCGAGTACGTACTTCGCCTTGGCCCGTTTCAGGATCGCGTCGAACGAGACTGCGCCGATGTGGTGGCATTCGTCGACGATGACATGACCGTAGTGCTCGACCAGCGGATTGACTTCACCCTGCCGCGACAGAGATTGCATCACTGCGATGTCGATCTGACCGGAAGGCTTGGCCTTGCCGCCGCCGATGGTGCCGACCACGCCTTTGCCGACGCCCAGAAAGGCTTGCAGGCGCTCCTGCCATTGCTTGAGCAGTTCCGTGCGATGTACCAGCACCAAGGTGTTCACACCGCGACGAGCGATCATGGCGGCCGCCGTCACCGTCTTGCCGAAGGCGGTCGGTGCGCATAGCACGCCAGCATCATGCGGCAACATCCCGGCAATGGCGGCCTCCTGGTCAAGGCGAAGCGTGCCGACGAAGCCAACATCGATGGGCTCGCCCGCAAAGCGCTCGTCGCGTAGCTCACAGCGGATTCCGTTGTCGCGCAGCAGGTCCAGCGCGGCCTCGAGACAGCCGCGCGGCAGGGCGATGTGCTGCGGGTAGTTTTCTGCGTTGCCGATCACGCGTGGCTTGTCCCACACTGACAACCGCATCGCTTGCGCCTTATAGAACTCGGGGTTCTGGAATGCCGCCAAGCGAATCAGGCGGTTGGCCAGCGGCTGGGGCAGTTGCGCCTTCTCAAAATAGATCAGGTTGGCCAGCGTCACGGTCAGCGCCTCCGGCATCTTGCCCGTGAGCTTGCTTGCCGTCGAGGCTTCGCGCTTCCATGGCGTGGCCAAGTCCTCATCGCCGATGAAGGTGACATCCAGCGGGTGGACGCTACCCGTGGCACGAAAGATAGTTGGCTCGATGTCGTGCGGCGCCATCGGCTGGATTGACGCCAGGAAGGCCCACTGGTCGGGATAGGGATGAAAAGCGGCATCGACGAACACGCTGCAGCCATGCTCACGCGGTCGCTTCTGCAGTGGCAGGGCAATCAGATTGCCGAAGCCGCCTTTGGGCATCATGTCCTGGTTGGGAAACAGACGGTCATAGGACGCCAGCTTGAGTTGCCGCGTGCGCGAGCAAGTGTGGCTGATGATGGCCGTGCCCAAGCGGCGCGCATCGCGCGCCGAGACCTTGCCCGCGAAGAAGACCCAGACATGCGCACCCTGGCCGGAACGAGAAATTTCCAGCGCGACCGGCACACCAAGTTCACTGCAGGACTGCACGAAGGCACCGGCATCGTCACGCCACTCGGCCTCATCGAAATCGGCGGCGAGGAAATAGCAGGTGTCATCTTCCAGCAACGGATAGATTCCCACCGTGTGCTCACCGGCCAAATGATCGTAGATGACCTGATCAGAGAGCGGGATCAGCAATCGGTTGCCGCAGTCGCCGCACTTGATGCGCGGTTTCTCGCAGACGCCGGCGCGCCATTCGTTGGCGCAAGCCGGCGCGTAGCCGGACTTGCCCGTGGACTTGCTCTCCCAGCGGATCGGATAGACATCCGTGCGCCCGCGAAACAACCGGCGGAACAGCGCCACCTTGTCGTCCGTGGACATGTGCGGTTGTTCAGCCCCCAGAGCGCCAGGCGCGGCCTCCTTCGGCGGCAAGCGCCATGCGATACCATGCGCTTCCAGTAGCGCGATCAGGCGGGCGTTCTCGGCTTGCAGCGCGGCGAACGCATCACGATCAGCCATCGACGCCATATTCGGCCAGCAAAGCATCCATGTCATCGGCTACTCCGTAGCCGAAATTGTCACTATTACGTTGTACTTGGGCAAGGCGTGCCCAGAGTGCCGGCCGCTGTGTATCGGGCAAGGTAGCGATCATTTGCAGCGCCTGCTCGAACATCCGTACCAAGGCTTCAAAATAGCTGTCGTCCTGGTAGCCAACGTCGGCGCTGAAGCCGGACGCCCGTTCGCAATAGAACACCATCAGCTCGGCCATCCCTTCCGGCTGGCCATTGGCCTTCTTGTACTCGGAGATCGCCTTCTTCGCCTTGGCGACCGAGGTGTCCTGGTTTTTGAACGCATCCGGCCACAGCCAGCGGTCGATGGTCACCTTGTATGGCTTGAGCACATCGCCGCCCAGCGTAAACCGCGCGTGCAGGAAGGCCTGGTTGTCCTTACTCGCCACGTACAGGGCCTGTACCAGCCCGATCAAGCCGGCACGGTCGAAGTCGGTCAGCTTGGCTTTGACATTGCTCCAGGAAGGCGAGGCTTTGCGGGCGGCCTTTGGCTTTACGTCTGGCATTGACTTGCCCCCCAACATGGAAGAACCGCTCCCGCATCTGGTAGCAGCCGGAACGGACACCGGTTCGCTTCGGTGCAGCACTTCCAACAATACAGTTTCTGACCGCGCCTTCTTCGGGCGAGGTAAGCGCAACCTGGAACAGAGGCACCTGTTCTGCCAAGCTTGGGCCATCGAGCACATATGTTCGTTGCTCGCTGACGAGGCAGTGCCGTCCTCCGGTCGTCGACCTGTTCCGACGTGCCGCATTCACGGAAGGTGTCAGCCGCGGTTATTGCGCTTGCGCGCGTAGCCACCCTTGTCATCATCCTCTCATAGTCGATTGGCGAATCGCGATCGATTGTATCAATGTGGGATGACTGACTGTCATTCGCCGCTCCACGAAGACGGTCTCGTTGGATTGCCATCGAGTGGAAGAATTTCAAAGCACCCCCATTTTGATCCCGGCATGCCTTGAAGGGAAGGGCGCAGCCCTTCATGGTGATTACGGTCGGTGCAATCGTTCGCCGCTTCCTTCAACACCCACGTCGGGGGGGCGGGCAGAAGCTAGGGCCCGCCCGAGCATCACACTGACCGCGAAGACGTAAGCATCCTGACGTATGCCGGCAAGTCCAGGCACTGGTAGCCGGCGGCCGTCAGCGCCCGAGCCTCTTCATCAGAAAAGACTGGCGAGAACAGCGCCTTGGTCAACGTCCACCCTTTCACCCGGCGCCCTTCCTTTGTCGACATGAATCGCTCGATGTGTCGCTCAAATTCGGAAAGCGAGGACCGGATGTGCTTGCTTGCACTGCGCTTACACGAGCCGAAGCGGATATGCCGCGCGTCCTCGTCGAGTGCGACGATGTCGATCTCGATCGCGTTCTGTTCGTCTCGCGGCCGATTCCAGTAGCCCAGTTCGATGGAGGTCAGCGAGAAATCGCCCACGCCCTTTCGCGAACACTCTACGTGCAACTGACGAATCAGTTTCTCGAACGCGTATCCCTCGTGCCCGTGCAGCCGAGGGAGCGTCAGATCGATCGCCTTCGATAGCGGGCGCATGCGGGAAGCGTCCCGCGCCGGCTTCACGACCGACAGCCACGCCTGCAGAAAGTTGTCGGTGATGTAATAGCGGGAATTGCGGCTCTTGCTCTCCGAGAACACCGGGTGGCGCTTGTCGACCATATGGTAATTCTCGACCAACCGTTTGACTGTGACCTTCAACGACGCTTCGTCTTCATCCCGCAGCAGGGTGCCGACTAATTGCCCGTGGCTCGAGCCTGGATGTTCCGCGAGAAAGTTTAGGACTGAGAGCAGTCTGCCCTTTACCTCACGGAGAAAGGATGTGTCTGCCTCTTCGGCCAGAGGGCTGCCTTCGCGAAGGAACATCCGCTCGAGCAAGGCTTCCTGAAACCGGCTGCCCACCTGAAACAGGCCTTGGTCATACGCGTCCCGGTAGAACTTGGGAACGCCCTCGAAGAAGCCCCAGAGCGTGAGCCAATGGTGCGGGTCGCGGATATCGTGTGCGCGGTACACCTCGATCAAGTCCTCGAAATCCCAGTGCTGCAGATCGATCGTCGCAGTTAGCCGCCCAAAGAGCGGCGCACCCTTGTCGTCGAGGAGCGCGCTCATTTCCGACTGCAGGGAGCCAAGGACAAACAGCCCGCCCCCTTGCGTATCGCGCAGCCGGTCCACTTGCTCCTGCAGGAATGAATTGAAGGCGTAGAGCCTCGCCTGCGTGAAATACTGGAATTCGTCCAACACGACGATCAGGCCGCGGCGGCATAGCTGGCCGATCACGCCGGCCATCGAGGCGAAGTCAGTGACTTGCGGGGCCAGTGCATTTGCAATCTCGGATTCGCAGTCTTCCAGCGCCCGGCGGAACCCAGTCGCCACATCTCGCTCGTCTGAGTCTGGTACCTGCATGTAGACCATCTGGGCGAGTAGCGACGGTTCGCTCTTGGACAGCTCACGCAGCAGGGTCGTCTTGCCAATGCGTCGTCGGCCTTGGATGCGGCAGAAGAACCAGTTTGGGCCATGGACAATCCGGTCCAGCGTCTCTAGCGTGCCCATCCGTCCGTAGAATTCCCAAGAGGTCATAGCAACCTGTTTTAGTTACACGGATGTATCGTAAAGTGTTTGTGGCCGCAAAGCTAGGTGGAAGAGGGCTTTCTGCGGGGAAAGCCCGTTCCCTTCGTCTGGCCGATGCGCCCCGATGACGCGTCAATGCCGGTTTTCGCATATAAGATACAACAATGTATCTTATATGATAAGTGTCTAATAAGTGTCTTATTCGTCCGCAGGAGGGGTTACGGCTGGTAACGCCTAGCCATGGATAGCATGGGCACGCCAGGCTGGCGCGCAACGCTTGGAGCAGGGCTCGCATAACTGCAGGCCTGGGCCAATGAGCAGACGACACGCTGGGCCGCCGCTGAATCCGATAGAAGGCAGCCAATCCCGTTTCAAATTTATAATTTCACGTTCATGAAACAATCTTGCGAACAGCCTTCGTGCTGGCTTGCCATGCTTCACGGGACGGGCCTCTATGCCGCGACCACTACCTGAGCCGACGCCTTCGTCGCGCGCGACGATTCTTCCCAACTGGGCGACCGCATACAGCCAACTGGGCGGGAGGAGGGATGTCCATTGACCAGGCGGCGAGGCATTGCGGTGTCTCTGTCGGCATGCTGTCCAAGCTGGGGAGCGGCAAGGGGGTCAATCTCGAGCACGCCTGTGCTGGACGAACTGGGTTTGACGATACTCGTCGCATGCGCCTTGGCACCCGAATACGCAGCGGCTGATGCGGCGAAGATCCGCGCCAGCGTCGCTGGTAGCAGCGCGGCCGCACACCAGTTCGCATCTGAGCGACACGTCCGACAATGAAGTTCCAGGCCGCGCTTCACTCGCCGCTCCCTGCGTCGATTAGTTACCGGCCAGCCGCGGTGCAGGGCTTCGGTTTCGTAGAATTTGCGGATTCGGGGTCCACGCCACGATCACTATGGGCAGCGTGCAGATTGTAAAGCTTGGTGACGCGGCGGCAATGTAATCAGTTGGGTGGCCCCGACACCTGGGATGCCTTCCAAGCTGCGAGTTCCGAGGGGCGCAAGCCGTAGCGGGCCAGTACGCCCTCGTGCAGCCGTCGGAGTTCTTCTACGATTAGTGCTTGCACGTTGTCACGATCAACTCCTGGCACGTTTGCCATGACGACCTGCCGAATCACGGATAGCGCATCCTGATCGGGTTGCAGCACGACGTCCCGGATCGCTTGTTTGATCACATCACGCCAGGCAAGGCGTAGCGGATCGGGTTCCGCCAGGTCCTGCTTGATGGCCAGGTACTCTTGCGTTGAGCGCTCGTAGGCCCAAACGTAGAGATCGCGCAGCAACTCCACGCGGGTCATCTCATACATGCCAAGGATGGCGCGACTATAAGCTTGCTCCGGCACATCCAGGAACGTCAGCGGACAAAGGTTTGCACGGAACAGCGGCAGATTGGCCACCAGGCGCGAGGTGCGTTTGTTGACGTCCGCGAATGGCTGCAGGTATGGCAGGTGCACCATCACGAAGAATGATTGTTCAAAGGGATCAGCAATTTGATTCACCTTCTCGAGCAGGGCATCTAGTGCGTCCTCAATTTGCTGTGGTGCCGACAGGGGACGGTAGACACTTTGGCCGATGTCCACGGCGTGCTGGCGAATCCGGCCTTCATCGGCAGGGTTGGGCAACAGGTTCTCCGACAAGGCGCTATGCAAGTTCATCAAGGTATAGCGGTCAAAACCGACCGTAGTGATGTTCTCCACCAGCAGTTCGATGGCCGTCTTGTGGTTGAGGATCATCTGGGTTTCGATGGCCGCCTTGCCTTGCGCTGCCTTCCCGTGCTCAATCAGCTCACGGGTGTCCAGGCGGGAATAGGTGTTGCCCTCCAAATGACTCGATGCCCATGACAGGTCGATCAGCAGCCGGTTCAGAATTGCCCTGCTATAGGTTCCAGCGGGGGCATCAGCCTGTGCGGTCTTGCCCATCTTGTGTAGCTGACGCCGAAGCGATTCCGAAAGGTACCGTGTGACATTGGGTTGATAGGCGTCAAGGAAGTCGCGTTGGTAGCCCACAGGCTTGCGCGCTTTCGGGGGCTGATCGATATAGGCGACGATGTCGCGGCTGTCTGCGGAAAGCGGGATGTAACTCGGGAAGCGGTCCTGCTCAGGCGCGGTCGTGGCAAGCTCTGTCGTTTTCGCCACGAAATAACGACGGGCGCGTCCTTCGCCGATCGCCGTGATCTGTCCGCCATCGATCCATTGGCTGATCCAACGTTGGGCTGTCCGCCGCGCAACGTCGGGATGCTTGGCTAGCAACTCGGCGAGCATCAATCCAGCGGGGGCATTCCGAATGCTGTCTAGCAGGGCGTGGGCGGTGGACATAAGGAGCGTGGCGCAGTTCGCTTGAGGAATGGCGCCATTTTGGCGCAGTTTTTTAAACTGCGCCCAAAAATTGGCGCAGTATGACAACCCCAATTAACGATAGAGCCGCGCCCGGGCCTAGGCATAGTGCTCATAGAAGGCGGCCCATTTGCGGAAGCTGCCCAATTCGCCCACGACCCGGATCATGGCCAGGTGGGAACTCGTCAGCGCCACCGGTGGAACTCTGCTTGGCGCTGCTGTCGTGCCGCGCGAAGGCGGCATATTGCGCACGATCAGGTTAGAAGGCACATCACTTCGAGATGGGTAGGGGCAACATCGAATCCGCGTATGGCGAACTAGTCATAGGCACCAGGCCCTTGTAAGATCACGGCAACTAATAACCCAAGCTGCTTAGGTTTGGTACAATCAATGCCAACGGTCTTATCGATTTTCGGCCTGCGCGTGGTGATCTACCCCAACGACCATCGCCCGGCCCATGTCCACGTGATGGGCAAAGGCTGCGAAGCTGTCTTCAATCTGCATTGCCCGAAGGGGCCGCCAGAAACTGCGCGAGAACTATGGCTTTTCGGCCAGGGACTTGGGGAAAATCGTCGACGCGCTGATCGCCCATCTGGCGGCGTTGTGCCGCGACTGGAGAGGCATCCATGGAAATTACTGACGACGTGCTGGCCGCTGCGAATGCGCGCGGCGCGGCCAAAAAGGCCTCCTTCCCGGCGGTGGTGTCGGTGCGCTACGACCGGCGCGTCTCGCGCGTGGTGATCGCGCTGGCATCCGGCCTTGAACTGGCGTTTTCGCCCAAGGCGGCGCAGGGTCTGGAACACGCCCACCCGGCGGACCTGGCCGACGCCGAGATCAGCCCCTCGGGGCTTGGCATCCATTTCCCCCACCTGGATGCGGACCTGTATCTGCCGGCGCTGCTCGAAGGTTTTCTCGGCTCCAAGCGTTGGATGGCGTCAGAGCTGGGCAAACGCGGAGGTGCGGCGTCGACGGCTGCCAAGGCGGCGGCTGCGAGGGAAAACGGTAGGCTTGGCGGACGCCCCCGCAAAAGCAAGTTGCCTGCCGCCGCGTGAAACAAAGAGCGCCCCTGAAGCGCTTCAGCAGCGGCCAACCATGACGCACTATCGTTGCGAATTAACCCGCGGACGGCCGAAGTGAATGGCGGTTGGCGCTTGCAATTGCTCGACGATGGCGAGGAAGTTGGCGGCGCGGTATTTCCCGCCGATCCCAACCCGGACCCGCATGCTGGCATGGCCTGGTTTAACGCACTCGCGGAGCCGGAACGCGCCAGGGAGAGTGGAGCAGGGCGTGCCAGAGTGGTCGACGTCGTCGACCCGGATGCGATCAGGCGCGCGGCGGGCAAGCCGACGCGGGCTTTATGGCTCGCGGCCAAGAGCGCCAACGTCAGCTACAGCGGCGAGCTAACGCCAGAGGAGTTGGAGCAGGCGCTGGCATCCGGCGAGGCCCCTGACCAACATTATGCTCAACTGGCTCACGTACTCGACGAAGCGCCGCTTCAGCTTGTCTGCAAGGTTGTGGCTGAAGTTGCCGCCAAGCGGCACCGCGAAACTACCGACATCTGGAAAAACCTGCGGCGCCCGGCACAGGCTCTCAATGCTACGCGTTGGGGCCTATGGGGTGATCGGTCATGACTGCTTCGGCCTGCGCTGCAGCTTGACTGGGACCGGGTCCTGAGGACGGAACTGGGCCGTCAGCATGTCCCGCAGGCGCGGCAAGCCGATGATCCAGCCATTGCGCACGACATCCACGGACGGAACCAGGTGATCCGGGTGCTCCTCGAAGTAGCGCTCGCTCGCAGCCATGAGGCGGCGAGATTCGACCGGCAGATTCGGACTCAAAACCATCGCGGCGAGCCGGAAAACGTTTGCCTCCCGCTGATTGCCGGCCATGGCCAGTCGCCCACGGGCGGCAGCCGTGCACCTTTCCAGTAGCTCACATTCCTCATCTCTCGAGGTCACCGGCGGATCTCCTTGGACAACTCCCTCGGGGGGCGGGCGCTTAGTGCCTAGGCACTCCTTCGGGTGCGACGGCGCGTTGGCAATGGGGGAAGGTTGGTGTCACGCATCATGTAGCGTGCGCAGGCCTCGATGTCTTGCTCAGAAACTCCGGCTTCCGCGAAGGTGTTCCTCCATCCAGAAACGATGTCCAGAAGCTGCTCGACTTCAGCGTGTGCCTCCGCGGGCATGAGCATGAATAACACACATGTCTAGGCCAAATCAGAATGTCCTATCTCTGTCCAGATCAGAATGTCCGCTAGATCCTATGTATAAGGACGGGTCGGCTCGCAGAGTGGTCCTAAAGTGAAGGTGCAAGTAACTTACTTTGGAGGGCCCACATCATGCAACCGACCCGCATCGATCATTTTATGCCGCCGGGCGAATTTTTGGCTGTAGCACTGGAGCTATCGAGCGGATCCTGGAAGATCGGCTTGCATGATGGCAAACGCGAGAAACCTGCAATCCACGCGGTATCGGCTAATTCTGCGGCATGTCGCTTACAGCAAGCCGTGCAGCAGATCGAGAAGGTCAAGTCAAAATGGGGCCTTGCGCCTGATGTGCGAACGGTCGTACTGTACGAAGCAGGACAGGACGGTTTCTGGATAGCACGGGCCCTGGCCAAGCTCAGCTATGAACCCCTGATCTGCGACCCGGCCAGCATACCCGTGGAGCGACACGCACGGCGGGCCAAGACTGATCGGCTTGACGTGATCCGGCTGCTGATGTGTCTGCGGGCCTGGTTGCGCGGCGAATATGACCGCATGCGTGTGATACGGGTGCCAAGCATCGAAGCCGAAGCGCAACGCCATCTTGTACGGGACCGGGGCGAGCTCCAAAAGGAAACAATGCAGCATCGCGACCGGATACGCAAATTGTTGCGCACGGTGGGCTGCTGGCAGGACGTCAATGGCGACATCGCAGCGCGTCTCGCGATGGGAGCGTTTCGCTGCCACGACGGCGCCCCCTTGCCGCCAGACCTGCACGCGCGACTAACCAGGGAGTGCCGGCGCCTGGCCCTGGCCGAGCAGCAATTTGCCCAGCTCGAAAAAGAATTGATCGAACAATTGCCGGAACCCGTACAGAAACGCATCGCCGACCTCGAACGACTCAAGGCCATCGGCCCGGTGGGGGCTACCCGACTGGTACTCGAACTATTCTGGCGACACTTCGACAACCGGCGCCAAGTGGGGTCCTGTGTCGGTCTGGTGCCTCAGCCCTACGACAGCGGCCAGAGCCGGGTCGACCAAGGAATCAGTAAACAAGGCAACCGGCGAGTGCGCTCCTTGCTGATCGAGATGGCGTGGTTCTGGCTCCGCTACCAACCCCACAGCACGATCGCGCGGTGGTTTGCGCAGCGTACCTTAGGCAATGCCCAGAACAAGCGCGCCAAACGTATCGCCATCGTCGCGGTGGCGCGGCGGCTCGTCATCGCATTGTGGCGCTACCTTGAGCACGGGGTCATCCCCGAGGGCGCGGTACTGAAGAACGCAAGAACCCGAAGGTAGAAACACACTTCAACAATCGGGTGACAAGGTTGGGGACATTCAGTTACGCAGCACAGTTAAAAGTAGACAGGCCCGCGCACTACACTGGTTGCTCAGCAACCGACACTTCTAGATGGGGCTTGTCGCATCCGGGTCTTCTACGCGCTACGCGCATGCAGGACTATGCCGGAAATATTCGGCGGATAGAAGTTTGTGATGGTGATCAACCCTCACGCAACGATGACCGGGAACTTGAAACTGACCTCGGGCAACACGACCTCCTCGTCGCTCCGAGCAAAATTTAATGGGACTATTTTTAGCGAAAAACCTTGACTCAGTTCTCATCATAGAAGTGCAGTGTGGTGTTCTTCTTTCTTGGTGCCTTTCTGGGATGTTTGCGTAAGGCAGTCGAGCTGACCTGAGGCGGTGCGGTATCAACAGGGTGGGGCGGTGGTGCCACTTCATCAATGGCGCGCCGCAAATCGTCCGAGCTCAACTTTCGCTGCGGCTTGGTGCCCGGCATACGCAATTCAGGGTGCCGAGGTGGTTGGCCAATGAGAGTGCGTGATGGCAGGTCAAGGTTTCGCCGGTTGTCGCGCAGGACCTGCACGCGTTGGGCGATCTCCAGCACGTGTCCCAACCGCTTGTTCTCAACGATTGCGCCCTGATCGATCTCCGACAGGCGGTCATAAAGGACATAGGGCCGGGAGATGCCGTCGGCCCAGAGTTCGATATGGCCGTCCGGATACTCCGCGACCTCGATATAGCGATGGACCAGCGACCGATGTTCTGGCAGGTCCTTGATGAGGTACAGCTTACGATCGTATTGCAGGGTCAGTCGATTCGAGACCTTGCGCCATTCCCTCCAGGTAAATATGCGTTCGAGATCCTCTTCGGGCCGTACCGGGCGATGTGCGTTAAAGTCGCTGCGGGGAATCTTGGCAAAGCGCATGTTGAAGTCGGCGATGAAGACCGGCGCAAAGGCATTGGCGGCCTCCAGCGTGCTGATATTGTGCGCGCGCAACTCCTTGACCAGCCGGTCCTGCAGCGTGCCGTTCATCCGCTCGACGCGTCCTTTGGCCGGGCTCGAATTGGCGCAAATGCTCTCGATGTTGAGTTCGTAAAGCGCGCGCCCGAACTGGGTATAGTCGCGGCCGGCGGTGGCGCCCTTGGCATTGACCCGGAACACGCTGAACTTGTCGCTGTAGAACGCCACGGGCTTGCCGTGGCGCTCAAGATAGGCACGGGTCGCGGCAAAGTAGGCAAAGGTGGACTCCGTCGGGACGAACAATAGCTGCATCAGCCGGCCCGTGGCGTCATCGACGTACACCAGCAGCGTGCAAGCCGGCGCCCGGTCCTCAAACCAGGCGTGATCGCTGCCGTCGATCTGCACGAGTTCGCCCAGGCAGGCCCGGCGGCTGCGAGGCTGATGGATCTTCGGCGGCCGCTGCTTCCTTGGCACCCAGAAACCCGCATCGATCATGATTCGGCGTACCGTCTCCTTGGCCAGATTGACGCCATGGCACTCGCGTAGCTTCTCGCAAGCCAGTGTTGGGCCGTAATCGGCGTACTGGGCCTGGATCAGGGCGCGTGCCTGCGCTTCCAGCAGGCGCGGAAGCTGCCGATGGCCAGGCTGCCCGCGCTGACGCGACAGCAGTCCCGTCGGGCCGTCCATACGCCAGCGTTGGACCAACCGCCGCACTTGGCGTGTGGTCAGATTGAGCCGTTCGGCGGCTCGCCATTGCGGCAGCAGACCTTCGGCGGTAGCTTGAATGACCTTGAAGCGGTCAGCTTCGCGCAGACTCATGGTGATCAATCCTCGATCGTTCATGGCGCGCTCCGGTTCCGCTCAGGCGCTACCAGTATAGGTCTTGCTAGAGGACATTCTGATCTGGCTGGAAGCGGACATTCTTGTTTAGCCCCTACAACACACCAGTCGCATAATAAACATTATGTTAAATATAAGCCACTTTTAGACATTGTACGCAGAATTGTCTACGCCCTGCGTAGACAATTGGAGAGAATCCACCGTGCGCCCTAAATTGCGTTCATGTTGCGGAACTGTGCGGGCCACATCCGCGACTGGCCCATCGCAAAGCGCAAGGCGGCGCTCCACAAGCTGCTGCACCGCGTTCGGTTTTTGCAGAATTTGTTCCTGGCCCCATGGGCTAGAACAAGGAGGCCGCGGCGAGGCGGGCGGGCGCGTGGCAGCAGCCCCTCCAGCTTCGCCCGTGATCGCGCGGAGGCGCACGCGGCGCGCCTGACGGCGACAGTCCTCGGCGTTCAAAGCCGCAGCGAGCCGAGCCGCGGACCGACCAGATCAGCCACTATTGCAGGGGTCAAGATGACGTGGCGAGTTACGCGCGCGGAGCCAGCGCTTAGGTTGCGATTAAAGCGGATATCCACGTTGTTGGCCCCAGCACTTCCTCCAACCGATTGTTTCCCAGCGCAGGAGACTACGCAACGCCGACACGCCAGGATCCAAGATCTGTCTCATCGTCTCCGCAAAAGGATTCGCGAAACGCCGCAAGAGAAATAATTGCCGAGAACGAAACTCTTCAACCAGCCGCGTCTTCCCGGGCATAGCGGGCTTTGCATACATGGCCCACACGTGGATGCCCGGTCGCAGCGGCGACATGTCATCTAACGTCCATCGCCGGTTGCGGTTCTCCATCTTTCAACGTCAGCACCATCCTTCCGTTTTTCCGTGCTGTTCCAGTTCATTACGCCAGGTCGACACCAATCAGCTTGCGCAGATCGGCCTGGCTGCTGAATGCCTTTTTCCTGGCCGGCGTCGATGGCTGCCTTGATGATCGCCTCGTCCTCGCGGCAATCAGGGGACGAACCAGTTCGCCAGCCGCAAACCAGTCAATTCCGAAAAATCCTTCGTATTGCGTGTCACCAAGGTTAGCCCATGCGCTATCGCAACCGATGCAATCTGCCCATCCACGAATGGCAATGTGAATCCAGCCCGCTCGCGTGACTGGCGCAGCTCCGCGTGGATCCGCGCTGCGGCAGCGTCGTAAGGCAAGACTGGCAAAGTGCCCACGACATCTTGCACAAAACGGCCAACTGCGTCCTTCCGTTGGCCATCCGGCATGCGCAACCAGCCATAACGGAGTTCGTGCCAGACCGGGGCCGGAATTGCTAGCTCCCCCTCGTAGCGGGCCAAATTGTCCGTTACCGCGACCTCAGGTCTCGGCCGCATGGCCTCTGAAACAATGTTGGTGTCGAGCAACCAACTCACGGCGCTCACCATGAGAATTCTCTTCCCCCATCGGGTTGGCGTACTTGCGCAAAGGGATCGCTCTCATTCTCTTCTGTCAAATGCTGTTGGCGCCACTCTGCCAGACGCGCAGAAAAGCCAGAGGAAGACCCAACCAGCTGTCGATATTGAGACCACGACATCAAGACGCCGGCAGCCTGCCCGCGCCGGGAGATCAGTAGGGGCTCTTGTGCCACTTCTACACCTCGCAGCGCATCAGCGAGGTGCGCTCTTGCCTCAGAAAACGGGATAGTTTGCATGGAAAGGTGCTCCCTTGCTTGATATGTACGTTTCAATTGTACATCAATGGGACTCCAGCGTCAGTTCGACACCTTGCCACAGGGAATACTGATCGTCCCGGAAGGTCCCGGAATTGTTCGACCGGGCGGCCGACCCCGTTGCGCCATTCTGGTCGAGGTACCCACTAGACATTAGAGTTGGGCATCGACCTGCTGACGAAGGCACACGCCGGCCCTCCCCGCAGAATGAAGCGGCGTCGACACCCGCCGGAAATCTCCGCCCGCGTCGATCACGACGACTCGAATTCCCCGCCGAGGACGATCGCCGGCCCAGCCTACCGAGACGAGCCAGCTCGCCTTCGATTTGGGATCTGCTGCCTTACCGGTCGCGAGTCCAGCCGCGTAAAATGCTCCCGACGTTGTCCACCGGCCTCCTTCAGTCAATGTCTGTCCCCTACCAATCCAGGCAAATCGCGCAATGGCTGGATCCGTTCACGGTGTCCAAGGCGCGTCCCTATGCGAGTGCCGTCTCGGAGTTGCGCTGGATCGACGAGGACACCCTGGCGGGCCTGGTGCAAGGCACCCGCACGCGTCCGTATGACGTGCGTGTGTATTTCCACGACATCGACGACGACATGTGGGTGGAAGGCGAATGCACGTGTCCAGTTGGGGTCGACTGCAAGCATGTGGCAGCGCTGCTGATCGCCGGCCTGGCGCACCAGCCGAAGCCACCGTCCACCGGCGTGCGCGCGGAACTGGTGAGCTGGCTTGAAGGCTTTCGTGCCAGGCGCACGGCCGCCAATCCCGCGGCCAAGAAAAAGCCGTCCAAGCCCACGCATGCCCTAGCCTACGTGATCGGCCAATCGTACCGCGGCGGCGAGGTAACGATTTACAAGGCACGCGTTGGCGCCGACGGCACGATTCGCTCGCTTGACGATCCGTGGCAAAACATCGAGAAGGCGCTGGTCGAACCCCCCAAATTTGTTACCGAAGCGGATCTGCCGATCCTGCGCGGGCTATGGCTGGGCCGCTCACATGCCTCCTATATGGGTGGTTTTGGCCTGCGGGGCGCAACCGGTGCCGTCATCTTGGAGCAACTGATGGCAACCGGACGGGCTTTTGTTTCCTTTCGCCCGCGGGCTCACACTATCCCGGCACGCACTGTGCGCTGCAAGTCGGAGCCGCGCGCGGCGCGCAACTGACTTGGCAGGCGCAGCCTGACACGCGCGTGCGGCCGCTTCTGCAAGCCGAACCACCCGCTTCCCTGTTGCTGACGAGCACCCAGCCGTGCTGGTACGTCGACGCGGATGCTGGTGAAGCCGGCATCCTGGCGATGCCTTGGCCCTCCGAACAGCTCGCCGATTTCCTGTCCATGCCGGCCATTACGCTGGACGAGGCCGCACTGGTTGGGAATGTGCTGCGTGACGTGGCGCCCGAACTCCCGATGCCGCCTGCGCATGAAACGGCGTCGGTGCGAAGCATCCACTGCGCGCCGGTGCCCGTCCTGGCCCTGGACACGTTGTCGACATGGGCCTCGGCGCAGGATTTTGCGACGGTCAGCTTTGATTACGCAGGACACAGCCTCCCGGCGCACAGCAGCACCACTCTCCTTCAAACCACCGGTGGCGAGGTCGTCCAGATCAAACGGGACGCCGATCTCGAGCGCAAGCGTCTGACAGAACTGCAACAGGCCGGGTTCCGGAAGATTCGGGCCGACCATGTCTTTGGGCCAGCCCCGTTTCCGGCCGACATGCTCGGCCCCGAGGACCATGCCAGCTGGCCAAGCCTCGTGAAGGTGCTGCTTCCGATCCTTCGCGCAAGTGGCTGGCGCGTCGTCATGACGGACGCGTTTCGGCACAACGTGATTGAGATCGAGGCCATTGACGGCCGCCTGCGTCAGACCGGTGATGGCTGGTTCGACGTCGAGATGGGCATCACTGTCAACGGCCGTACGGTGCGTCTGGAGCCGCTGCTGGCTGACCTCTTTCGCCGGGATTCGCGCTGGTTGTCAGGCAGGCTGGATGGCATCCCCGACGACGAAGCGATTGATCTGAAGACCGAGCGCAACGAGCGGCTGCGCCTGGGTGCCGACCGGCTGAAACCCGTCGTGCGCGTGCTGATCGACCTGTTCGACGCGCTCAACACCGGCATGCGCATTTCCGAGTGGGATGCAGCCCGGCTCCATGCCCTGGATCAGACCGGGCGCTGGCAGTTTGACGGCGCGGCATCGATCCGGCAGCTCGCGCAGCGGCTGATGGCGGGTCCCGGGATGGCAGACGTGCCCGTGCCGCGCGGCCTGACGGCCGAACTGCGTGCTTACCAGCGCCAGGGGCTCGCCTGGATGCAGTTCCTGCGCGAGCACGGGTTGTCTGGGGTACTGGCCGACGACATGGGACTGGGCAAGACGATCCAGGCCCTTGCGCACGTCCTCACGGAAAAGGAACGGGGCCGGCTGGACCGGCCTGCGCTGATCGTCGTGCCGACGACCCTCGTGCACAACTGGCGCGAGGAAGCCCAGCGCTTCACGCCGACGCTGCGCGTGCTGGATCTGCACGGCCCCCAGCGTCACGATCGCTTTGACCAGATCGGCGAGCACGACCTGATCCTGACCACATACGCCTTGCTGTGGCGTGACGAGGCAATCCTTGCCGGCCACGACTATCACCTGCTGCTTCTGGATGAGGCCCAATACGTCAAGAATGCCGCCACCAAGTCCGCCGCAACCATCCGAACACTGCGTGCGCGACACCGCCTCTGCCTGACAGGCACGCCGCTCGAAAACCATCTCGGTGAATTGTGGGCGCAGTTTGACTTCCTGCTGCCCGGCTTTCTCGGTACCCGCCAGGACTTCACGCGACGCTGGCGCACTCCCATCGAAAAGGGCGGCGATGCCGTTCGACGCGACCTGCTCGCGCGGCGCATCCGGCCATTCATGCTGCGCCGGCGCAAGGATGAGGTGGCCACCGAGCTGCCCCCGAAGACGACGATCGTGCGCACGGTGGAACTCGAAGGCGCACAACGCGATCTGTACGAAACAGTGCGCGCTGCCATGCAGGAAAAGGTGCGGGCGGCCGTCGCTGCCAAGGGCCTCGCGCGCAGCCACATCATCGTGCTGGAGGCGTTGCTCAAACTGCGCCAGGTCTGCTGCGATCCGCGGCTCGTCAAGATCAAAGAGGCGGCCCGGATCAAGGAGTCGGCAAAGCTTGACCTGTTGCTGCACATGCTGCCCGAACTTATCGAGGAAGGCCGTCGGATCCTGCTGTTCTCGCAGTTCACTAGCATGCTGGATCTCATTGCGGCAGCCCTGCGAAACGCCGGCATTCCCTACGTCATGCTGACCGGGGATACCACGGACCGCATCACCCCGGTCGAACGCTTCCAGCAAGGCGAGGTACCGCTTTTCCTGATCAGCTTGAAGGCCGGTGGCGTTGGCCTGAACCTGACAGCGGCCGACACTGTCATTCACTACGATCCCTGGTGGAATCCTGCTGTGGAAAATCAGGCTACTGACCGCGCACACCGCCTTGGCCAGGATAAGCCCGTGTTCGTCTACAAGCTGATCACCGGTGGCAGTGTCGAGGAGAAAATCGTCGCGATGCAAGCGCAGAAAGCCGCGCTGGCCGAGGCGATCCTGTCGGAGGATGCCGCCGGCGCCGTCAAATTCTCCGCCGAAGACATCGAGGCCCTTTTTGAGCCGATCCCGGCGGCACCGGCCGTCGCCGCGACGACAAAATCCCGGTCCCGCATTCGGACAGGAACCTGACGATGCCGTGTGCTCGGGCAAATCGCGACGGCACTGCACGACGCCCGGGCAGGCAAAGCGACCGCACCACTCAAGTCGTTTGGGATGCTCGACGCGGCAGACGCACCTCAAACGCCGTCTCTGCCTGGTCGGAGCGGGCGTCGATTGACCCGTGATGGGCCCTGGCAATTTCGCTCGCGATATACAGCCCGAGCCCGTGCGCGTGCTTGTCTTCCGGATCCGGACCTCTGCTTAGCGGGTCAAACATTCGCGCCAGCGTCAGTTGGTCAATAGCGGGGCCGCTGTTCCTCACCGCGAGATGAACTTCGGTGTCGTCACCAGTGAGTACAACACGGACCGGGGCGTCTGGTGCGCCATACCTGATCGCGTTGAGCACCAGATTGGAAACCACTTGCTGCAGCCGCAAACCATCCCAAACGCCCAGCGCGTTACCGTTCATCTCAAGGTCGATGCGGCGGTCCGGATGCGCTGCCCGCAACTGATCCACGGTATCGCCAACGACGTGAGCTAGGCCGACCTCAATGGGAGCGATGTTGATACCCAAGCTGAGTTTCGTTCGGTTGAAATCGCACAGATCATCCAGCAGGGAATTCATGCTGGCCCCGCTGCGAATGAGCCGTGCTGCCGCCTCCGACACCTTCTCCCCGGCGTTCAGCGCCGCCAGATAGGAGGCGGTCATCTGGATGGTCTGCAGAGGACTGCGCAGATCGTGCCCAAGCATTCCCAACAACAGATTGTGAGACTGCTCGACTTCCGCGTTGAAAAAATCCACCGATTCCGCGACGGCCTGATCGATCGCCTCGTTGAATCGCATCACGTCATCCAGATCCCCGGCGACCAACTCAAACTCGTCCATCCACAAACGCAGCACGCTCGCGCGTAGCGCCCGGTACTCGGCGACCAACTGGTTGATGTTGAAGCCACCGCGCGCCCGGATGACGGCGTGAATTTGGGCTGCAGTGTCCGGCGCACCGGGCACCTTCGGGGCTCGTCCCAAGGATTTTTCGCGCTGCGCCTCGCTCGTTTGCGGGGGTCCTAAGATCTTTGGCAATGGCTTGGAAGATCTGCGGTGCGTGGGTCGCGCAGGGCGAGAGAATCCAGATTCCGTGCGGCAGGCAGCTGGGTGGCCACAAACGCCTCCCATTCCCCCAAAATGTGCTTCATATCGCGCAAGATAAAGTCAGCTAGCCGCATGTCTGCCCCTTGAGCTTTGGGAGCCCCAACGCACTTCTGAAGAATAGGATGTTATGTCAGCGATGATGGGTAAAGTATTGCATAAGGCGCTTTGAGCGCTCGGAAGTCTCGTGCTGTCGATTGTTACGTGACAACTGACGGCTGACTTCTTCGAGGCGGTTGCCGCATGCGTTCCGTACAGATGACCGCAACGACTCACTGAACGTAGCGTGGCGCTTGCGGACAAGGTCCTGCGCTTACCTTGGTTATATCGCAATTGAGATACATAATGTCGGTCAATGCATAGGAGATTTTCATGGCGCATACTTCAATGCTGCACATCCGGGTGGACGACGACCTGAAAGCCCGCGCCACGCAAAACCTCGCCAGGGTCGGCCTAACCGTTTCCGACGCAGTGCGCATTCTGTTGACACGGATCGCCAAGGAAGGCGGGCTGCCGCCCGGTCTGACGACGAGTCCCGAGACCTATGATGCTTGGTTCCGCGCAAAGGTCCAGCAAGCGCTGACCGACCCGGCCCCGCCGCCCCCACATGACCAGATCATGGACGACGCTCAGGCGCTGATCGACCGGAAACGCCGTGCGCGCGGTTGAATGGATGTTGCGCCGCGCAAATATGTGACTGCCGAACTCAGGGGATAAGCACGAGGCCATCGCCAAGCTTGGTCGCCAGCGTCGTCCAGCCCCGCCCGCGTGCGACCGGCGGACCGCCCGGATCGTGCTGGGCTCACGCGGCGCGATCTGACGTATCGCACGCCGAGTCTTGCCTTCGGGATCCCAAGAACTCGTCCCCCGCATAGGCGGAAAGCCAACCATCCATCTTGTCGTCTATACTTGACACATGTTTGGAGATTATCGCCATGAATCCCGCTCTCTTGGGCAACGCGATCCAGCGCAAGCGGGTTGCCTTGGGGCTGACCCAACAGCAGCTGGCCGACATGGCAGGGCTGTCGCGCCAGTCGCTGAACGGCATTGAACACGGCAGCGTCAACGCTACGCTCCAGTCGCTCGGGCGACTGATGGATGTGCTCGGCTTAGCACTTGATATAAACGATCCCGATGAGCGCCGCCTGGCTAGCGGGTCGCCAATGCGGGCGCTGTGGATGGCCGCGAAGGGCGCCAACGTGAGCTACACCGGCGAGCTCACGCCAGACGAGCTCGAGCGCGCCCTCGCCACCGGCGAGGTGCCGTCGGAGTATCGTCCACAGGTGGCCCATGTCTTGGACGAGGCGCCTCTGCAACTCGTCACCAAGGTGGTCGCGGAGGTAGCGGCGAAGCAACATCGGAATCCAGCCGACATCTGGAAGAACCTCAGGCGGCTTGCGCAGACCTTGATGGTCACGCGCGGAGGCCTGTGGGCATGAAAGTTGAACTAAAGGGCGACATCTGGGAAAGCCTGTTCCCTCATGCCTTTACGCTGATGGAGGAGGTCAGAAAGCACGGGGGCATTGAGCCGTTCTGGACCTTCGGCGGCGGGACGGTCCTGATGCTTCGGTACCGCCATCGTTTTTCCCGCGATATCGACCTCTTTGTCCCGGATCCGCAATGCCTGGGATTCGTGTCGCCGCGTTTGAGCGAGGCCGCGGAAAGCATCACGAGCGACTACGTTGAGCAAGGGGATTTCGTGAAGCTGGTGCTCGACGCTGGGGAAATCGACGTCGTGGCCTCGCCCAACCTGACCGACAAGCCATTCGAAATCTGGGAGATCATGGGGCAATCCGTCAAGGTGGAGACCGCGGCCGAGATCGTTGCCAAAAAGCTTTACCATCGTGGCGACCGTGCCACTGCGCGGGATCTCTTTGACCTGGCCGTCGTGGTCGAGCATGAACCGACGGCACTCACACACGCTGCGCCGTTTCTGCTTCGACACGCCTCCGCCTTCCGGGGCCAGGTCGAGGCCGGCCCGCCGATCATGCGTGAGCAGTTCGACAGGATCCAGCGGATTAATTTCAACAGATGCTTTGACGAGTGTGTCGCACTGGTGGGAGATTTTCTTCATTCCCTGCAGGAAACCGACGACACTGCGCAGAAGTCGCGGGAAAGGCAGCGTCCATAGGATTCAACGCCGGCACCCTCCCTCGCTTTTTACGTCCGCGCGCGTGTGAGTTCTCCGGCGAGCAGTGCATCCGACTCAATGCGTCACGCCGAGCGCTCCAACAGCATCGAGGCGGCCCTGCAAGGTCGGAGGCTCCACCCATCGTTCCATTGTCTGCCCGCTACATGACAATTTTTTCGCTGGCAAAAGAACTGCCGGGAAAAAAGCCTCCTAATCCTGTGTTGCGCGATGTTTATATCGCCGTATCCTGCTCCGGTAGGTCCTGCTACCACCCGCGCCCGTCCCCTGATGAGCGCGGGTTCTTTTTTCGCGAACCGGTGAACTGCGCGGCGCCAGGCTGGATTGCCGTCCACGGCAACCTGGTGGGTACTGAATGTGGGTGGCGCCGCAAGGTGTTTCCCGATTTCTTCTTGGACGTTTCTGCGGCTCTCCTCCATCGGATCGAGGGCTGTTTTTTTGGTCGCACTCACCATCTGGCAACCGGCGCGTCCAACTTGCCGACGGCCGCCGCCGCTGCGCGATCGATCACCGGATCTGCCGGTGTCATGTTGACCTGCGGGCGGTCTGACCATCGTGCACAATTCGCAAACGCGCCAGTCGTTTGCCCGGCCCGCTGGCGCCCCACAGCGTTGCCCGTGAACCTCAACCGTTGGTCTAGCCTCCTTCGACTTGATCCGGACAAGTCAGGACGCTGGGCAAGAACTCGCCCTCGATCGTGGCCACCGCGCACGCACCGAGACCGAAGATGCGGCACGGTCCTGCGGTCGGATAAGCCGTGGATTCGTGGTGATGGCCGTGGAAAGCTCGTTTCACTCGCATTGCTTCGATGAGCATGTCAATCGCCTCGAACCCGTGTGGGTGACAAGCCGGAGCCTCATGGCTGACCAGGACATCCGCATGCTGACTCAATAACGCGTTGTAGGTCTGCGGGAAGATCGTGCTGCGATGGCGCGGCGGCAGACCACCCCGCCAGTAATTCCCCTTCCCACATTTGGCCAGATAGTCAGACTCGCTCTCCATGCGCGCTGGTTCGGGCGGCATCCAGACTTGGCCGCGAAAAATCCCCCCTAGCCCGGCAATCCGAAGGCCTGCGATGGTGACCACCCTCCCATCCAGGTTCCGGTCGGCCAGGGCCGAGCCGAAAAGATTGTCGTAGTCGGCATCGCTGTCGGTGTCGTGATTGCCAGGAATCCACCACACCTGCGTCAGAGGAAGGATGCTGGCGAGCTCTTCATCCAGTGGGCGCCTGGCCTGGATGTCGCCTGCGAGCACCACTGCTTCGGGGCGGTGACGGTGGACGCTTTCAATCAGCGGGCCGAACTCGCCATGGGGGTCGCCGCAAATGAATACGTGGCCTTCAGACATCGGTCTTTGGGATAGGTGACGTGGTTTGATGGAATCGACGGCGGTGAATCTGAACGGCCGGCAGGTGTAGGCCCGCCATGCGTCTCGGCCACGGTCTGGGTAAAAGCGCCCTGCATGACCTCGTGCAACTGTGCATGACCTATCGAGCGCGCTCCGTTTGCAAAGTGGCAGTCCGCTGTCACCCGATTATCTCTGAATGATCACCAATCTACCTGATCACAAATCTGTCGAAGGCGTAATCGCGACTTGCGCCCGCAAGGTTACTGCCTCGACCGGTACAGGTGCTTAAGTCAAAGTGGTACGCGAGACGACAAGACCTGACGAAATAGACCGTTCCCCGCTTACAATGTTGCTATGCAATATGAATCTGGGCCGTCGAAGCGCGCGAATCGCCACAGGTCCTACGAGCAGGGGAGGCGGCAATGGCGACAGATCTGGCTGCGACCAAAGGCGAAGCACTAAAGCTCCTGGAAACAGTGGGCGTCACGGTCGTGGAATTGGACTACGAATCAGGATGGCAGGATGCGATTGAGCTGGGCAGGCTGGGCGAAAAGCTTGGCATACGTGTCCAGTATCGCGGCCATGAGAGCATTGCCGTCAGCTCGCCCGCCGCACTCGTTGCGGGACTGAGTCGTCCAAAGTTGACGTTCCGTCAGCGCAATCTTTACTGCCAATTTGAGCTCAGCATGCTACCAGCGGCTGACTTGGAGCGCCTGGAGGGAAAAGCGGAGAAGCTCGGAGACTACATCCTCGCTGGACATCTATCGAGAGATGTCGATGCTGTATGGGCGGAGTCCTGAAGTCCAAGGCAGAATCAGCGCCACGCGTCGCGCCTTGATTTGCCTGGCCGCCCTCGGGTAGCGCTTGTCTCGTCGAGATCTGGTTGGCCGGTTGCGGATTGCCCGTAGTCGCGGCAGCAGCTACCATCCCTGAAGACTTGTTGTGCCCGGCGATGTCGGGCCGGTCCTGCAGGGGCGCAATCTGACTACCAACGGGAACGCCGTGACGAATCAGCTCGATCTTTTTGAAGATGGCCGCGATGTCATGCTTCGCAACGACGTGCTCACAGCGCTTGAGCAACGCAATGCCGCCGCCGGGCGTGAAGCACTGCAGCGCCTGGTCGCGGAATATCCGGACGACACGCTTGTGCCGACCCTGGAGACACTTGTCTGTGTGCTGGAGGCTCCCGTCCACGAACACTTCGCGACTCAGACGGCACTGCGCGACACCTGCGAAGGGTGGTGTTTGCCGTGCATGCCGGCAGCGCGCCGAGCATTCGGCGACGCAGCGGGCATGGCTTGGTGCCTACCGCTGTGGCGTGCTGTTGCCCGAGCCGCCTCTCAATTGCCGTTTCACCGGGAGATGCCCGAATGGCATGCGGCACCCCTATGGATGCGCGCTGCGGAGTGGACTGCAGCATCTGACAGCATCAAGCGAATTGGGTCATGGCGACGAATTCCAACTCCCCTCGCCTGGATGGCCGAGACGGTCTACCGGCTACAGGGGCTTGACCCGGCATGGCCGCTCTTGGCCGAGCTTGCTTGGCTATCCCCGAAGAAGCTCGGCGCGCTCATACAAACGCTCGGTGATTCGTCATTGCTGGCGCTGCGCCGGCGGTTCGATGCGAAATTCGATGGTGACGGTACGCTAGATGATCTCGCGTGGCTCCCAGCCTGGTCCTTGACCGAAAAACCCGGACTTGCTGTCCTCTTACGCGCGTCCGAGCCCTCGACGGGCACATTACCCGAAAAGGGATTGCGGATCATGCTGGAGTTGTTGAACCTTGAGCGCCAGGGCCGCCAGCATGATTTGCTGGAACGGCGAAAGGACTTACGCGGCCTGCACGCGGGTCTCTTCGAGGCCTACATCCGTACGCGGTAACGTTTCGGGTTTTTTCGCGTTTGCACGCACTCACAGGGTACAAAAAAATGCTCTCTACCTCTCGGACGAGAGCGCGCGCCGCGTCGACATCCATGTCCTGGGAACGGCAGTAATCGGCAAGTTCAAGCTCCCGCGCAGCCACCACGTGTTGTCACATGACCACGCTGAAGTTGCTCCCGACACCAGTAACGTACAGAGCAGCGCCGGCGGCGCCTGCCGGTGCGAGCCGCGTAGTAGGGGCTATGTGATCGTGACGGGCAAGCCCTTCCCAATTTTGACTCGGCGGCTTGGTTGGTGTGCCAAGACACAGTTGGTTCTTGTGGCAGCGCCTCGTCATGCTTCGCCGTAACAAAACCAAACTGCCGTACGCTGAAACAGGTACGCTCGGTCGCTGGCGAGTGTCGTTGGCGCAACGATAGTGGTGTGGAATTGGGCGCCCCGTGAGTCGAGCACCGACCAATGGATTATGAGGCTCTCGCGCTGCATTTGCTTTCCCCTTGGCGGGGGCGACGGCCAAGGTGCAATGAATTGGGCCGCAATGGGCGACCTGCATCTACGATCCCAGCAATCGATCGGTCGAAGCCCAGCCTCGTAGGCTCTTCTGCTGTAGTCACAAGGTCTTTGGGGGCCAAAATTCCGTCTTGCGGCCCAATCTGTTACACCCTCAGGCCCTTCACTTCGACCCGAGAGCGTCCTCGCTGGTCGACATGGCGCCAATTCTACGAAACTGAAGCGGCACGGCGGCCGCGTGGATCGGAACGTACCGCCCTGCTTCTCGTGGGCGGCCTGGTCTTGGCCAGCAAACCTATGAACCAGGCTTCGATACCAAGCGCTCATCCTTGCAAAGGATGTCGATCTCTTCGTCAATAATGGCTATCAGCTCGGCTATGGACCCGGAAAACCGTTGACGTATTTTCTGACGCGTTCTGCGCTCGCTGGCCGCACGCACCAACTCATAGCTGTCGCCAGACTGGTGCGAAAGGCGGATCACTCTGAGTTCCTTGCTGGGCGGAAGCCGGAGCCAGTAGGAATAGCCGTTCCGTATCCCCCGCTCGGTACGTTCACGAGGAACCAAGTTTGGCCGGGCGAGCATGATATCGGCATGAATCACTTCAAATGACATGGCGATTGCTCTCAAAAAGAAAACCCCTGCATGCAGGGGTTGGACACTATTCTGGCGGGACGTGCTGCGCCTATTTACGCCTCTTCTGCAATCAGGAACTTGTTAGGGTTCTTGCCAAGCCAGGACGGCGCACGACCGCGGCCAGACCAGGTCTTGCCCGTCTTCGGATCCTGGTATTTCGGGGGCAATCCCGCTTTCGCCTTACCAGCGCCGCTGCCGGCAGGACGACCACGACGGCGTTTGGTAACGTCTTCGACAGTCAGCCCGTATTCCGCCATCAGGTTCTGAATCTGCTCGATGACAGAGGCGACTTCATTCGCACGTGCCTCTTCCAAGTGCGCCTCCAGAGCTGCCTTCTGCGCCATCAGTTCTTTGTAAGTTGCCATCTTCTGGTTTCCTTTCCGATCGAGAGATCCAGATAGGTAGTTTAGAGCCAATTTGATCTTCAGGGCATAAAAACTTTAACCTTCTGGGTAATGAGCAGTCCAATGATTCGCTTGGCGGCTCCGAATCATGACCAAAAAAGCTGAGCGAGAAAGTATGACAGCGACTGAGTACCACCGCCGCGCCACAGTGAGGCTCCATGCGGTAAGGGCAGCGAGAACTGCATTAAAGGGAGCGCCGTAAAACAATGCGCGTGATTCGGGTGCAAAGTCCCCTCGGTTTGAACTGATAAGAACCAGCCTCAGGCTTGTGGCCCTGACCGTGACACTCACGGCAATCGGCCGGTCCAAAAAATTTCGACCGAGTACTCGAGGCTGCATTTGTCTAACAATCCTTGGTTAGAACGTTCGCAGAAACGGGTACGCCGCAGCCTTGACGTGGGGAAAACTTCCGAGCTCGGCAGTTTTCGCATAGTGTCCCGGCACGCGCCACGATGGCGGGACTGAAGCTTTTGTAATGCCGTTGTGCGACGTTGAGCAGTGAACTTCGCGCGAACTGCACTCAGGCAAGGAGGCCAGTGATCGCTTGAAGCGTGCCGAGAGGCGTTGGTCCGTAATTGGCCCGTTTTGGAAAAGCGCGGGTCTTGAAAGGTTCACGACGACCTTCGGGCCACACTGACGCAAGCCGCCTGCCGGGCCGCTATCCCAATCGGGGATTGGACTTCTCCGCTGCCCCGCAGCATATTCCTCACTTGCTTTCCACGACTGAAGGATTTACCGTAAACGTTCGGTGTAGCGCTCCCGGCGCGTTCCTTGCACCGACATCATCCAATTGCGGTTCCTAACTCCCCCGTGGAGCACGGTACACAGATCAGCCGTCGCAGTTCCCTTTTGACTCGATCAAGGAGACCGACATGCTAAGTCCGCATGAAATCGCAGCACTGCTGCTGCTTGGCGATGCACCGGACGTTCACGACGTCGATCCCGATCGGTTGGACGCATTGTTGGAACAGAAACTGGTCACGATGGAGCATGGTCATGACAGCGGCGCCCATCCGCGTCTGACCAGCCGGGGGCATTCTCTGCTCGACGCCGTACGCCGCATTCGCTAGGCGTTAAACTTGGGCGCAAACGGAGCCGCCGGCTCCACGGCAGAAAACGGTCGTCTCCGCTTGAAGTTGGCGACCTCAACGTGGCTTCAGGGCAGCGTCTTTAGCGTTCTGCTGACCGCCGTGAGTGCCACGCACCTTGACAATGCGCTTTGCGGTAGCGCGTCAACGTCCGCAATTTCGGAGTGATGGCGCTCTTTCTCCTGACGCATTCGTTGGTTTGGAGTCCGCATGCTCTATCAGATTTTTGAATATCAGCGGACCCTGATGAAGGCGTGGGCGGATGAATCTGCCCGAGCCTTGGTCAGCCCTCTAGTCCACTTGCATATCTTCCGGGGGCCGGGAACTTGGCCGCCTGCTGGGAAAACCTGTATCGCTTGAGCACGGCCAGCGAGGAACCGACGTTTGGCGTTACCGCTATCCTTCGTGACGGCCGTGTTGTTCCCGTGGTCGAGCAACTCGTATCGGAAAGCCCTTTTTGCCGCCTGCTGCGCTTTGAAGCTGCCCCAGCGGTTGGGCATGATAACGGGCAGCAAGGGATTCCCGCGGTACTCGTCTGTGCGCCGCTTGCCGGGCATCACGCCGTCATGCTTCGCGACGTGGTGCAATCGCTACTGCAAGAGCACATTGTCTATGTCACTGACTGGAGCAATGGCGCCATCGCGCTGTTGGCAAGCCGCGATGAGGCGACGCCAACCAGCCTGACTCTCATCGGCGGTCCGATTGACGCGCGTCGCAGCCCCACTGCAATTGGGCGCCTCGCCTCGAGCCGCTCTATCCAGTGGTTCCGACGCAATCTGGTTTACCCAGTGCCGCATCCCTATGCAGGTGCTGGACGTCAGGTCTGTCCGAGTTTTGTGCAACTTTCCGGTCTCGCCGCTGCGCAGTCATCACCGCTATGGGGCCCATGTGAAGGGTACTGGGCAAACCTTGCTCGTGGCGATGCCGAGCGAGCCAATGTTCACTGGCAAGCATTGCTGGACTACAGCGCGGTGCTCGACATGGCCGCCGAGTTTTATCTCGACACGGTTCGGACCGTGTTTCAGGAGTTTCAGATCGCCTTTGGCACCTGGCGAGTGCGAGGTCAGTTGGTGCGTCCCCAGGACATCCGTTCCACCGCCTTGCTTACCATCGAAGGCGAGCTCGACGACATATCCGGCCGCGGGCAGACCCACGCCGCGCATGACCTGTGCCGAGGCCTATCCGCGCACGACAGGCGACTGGTCACGATTGCCGGTTGTACTCACTATGACTTGTTCCGTGGACCTGTCTGGCATACTGAAGTCTTCCCTTGGATTTGCGATATGACACGAGACGACATGTAAGACGCTGGCGTCTCGCCCAATCAGCGCATTTCAGGTAGGCGAGGCGTAGGCGCCCTTCCACTCCAGCCTACCTTCGACCGGCGAACTTCAGTCGATCGATGTCGTCGATGACCTACGCCAGCCCACGTTGGCGTAGAGACCAGCCATACCGATGCCGATAGCACGGTAGCCGTGCGCGATCATGGAATTCGCCAGATCGGTTGTCAGCGAGACGCCCTGAGCAATCCAGAATTGGAGCCTCAAGTTGTGCGATTGCCGCTTGTACCTCCGGGCTCGACCAGCGGAGCTGTCATAGCACACCAGTCGGGTGCGATCGTCAAAGATCGCGATGCTAGGCTCACCTGCCAGGCGCGACTCGGGCGCGGCCATCCAAGGCGAGCCGGCAAATGCATCGGCTACGCAGTTCATCCTCATCGAGCAGTAATGGCAGACGCAAACCTGGTGGGCCGGGTGGGATTCGAACCCACGGTGGGATGTCTCCGGCGGATTATGAGTCCGCTGCCTGCAACCAACACGGCGTCCGGCCCTATAACGTCGCGCGAAATTCTACCCTGATGTTCGCACAACTTGCCTCTAATTTGCTGAGCTAATGGCTCGATACACGACTCAGTCGAGCAGGCTTGGCGCAAGCTGTGCGCCCATCTTCGGTCATCGACCGGTCGGCGAAGTGCCATACCGGCCGAGGCCAAAATCACGCCGAAACTTCGGGTGTCGCCACGGTCGGCACCACTGCCTTTGCGGGAGTCCGCTTCTTCGTCACGGCTTTCACTGCGGCCTTCTTCGGCGCAGCTTTCACGGAGGCTTTGGTACCGGTCACTGCCTTTTTCGGGGCTGCCTTCGTGGCGGCCACTTTGCCCGCGGCCTTCTTGGCGTCCGCAGCCTTTGCCTTCTTCGCCGCCAGCTTGTCCTTTGCGGCTTGCTTCTCGAAGCGAAGCGCGGACCTGGCGGCTTCCACTGCCTGCGCAACTTCGCGCTTTGCTGCCTCAATGGCCTTCTTCATGTCGGCGCGCAGCTTCAGCAAGCGCTTTTTCGCCGCCTGAGCCTCACGCGCGAGCACGCTGGCCTTTTTCGTTGGCACGGCCACCTTCTTGGCGGCAGACTTGTTCTTCGAGACTGCACTGACCTTCGTTGCTTTCGTTGCAGCGACCATTATGGATTACCCGTTAGTTGTGAAGCGCGGAGTATAACCGTACGTGTGCCTGCCTAACAGAGGTCTATCTCTTCGTTGTATTGCAACGGACTCGGCCGGCGCGGCCAAGGGCAGCCGAGATGCCAGACTCCGCCGCGCGTAGCCGGCCATCTCCAGACACTCGAACGGTCGGCTCTGCCGAGGCAACTGCCATTCGCCCCGTCACTCGCCTTCGAAGCGATTCAGGCCATTCGGGACACTCCGCCATTTTGTCGTTTGTAACAAGCGCGCCAGCTGATTTTCGCCGTGCGGGGGACGCCGGCGGCATCCCATCTCGTGTGACTGAGGTTTTGGTACCCTTTCATGGAAAGTCGTGCTTGCCTTTGGCAAAATTCGGTAGCGGAGCCGGGAGCGAATTTGCGTGAGTGATTACTAGCAAACAGGTTGTCCTACAGCAGATGAATAGACAGTTCACAAGACATGTGCAGCGCAGCAGGCAGGCATACCCTGGAGGGTTGCTTGAGCCGATCATTCGGTCGGTCCAGAGGCAATCGAAGATTTACCCAGTCCAACCTAGGCCGGAGGGCCTGCTGGTGGATTTCGCAGCCGCTTCCCTTGAAAACATGCAGCTTCAGCGCTTGCTGAAACAGTGCGATTGGAACGGGCACCTGTGACTGCGCCCGACATTCTTGTGCCACACCTGACGCCCGGCGGGCACCTGCTTGCAGTGCCGGAGGACGCCGCGCCAATCTTGGCAGATGAAACGCGACAGCGGCTTGAGAGTTCTTTTGCGCTTGGCGCGGGACATGGCCTGCTGCACCTGGGAACGGCCGAAATCGGCCGCATTTTGCCCCCTGCATGGGCCTGGTGGCGTGATTTTGCGGCGCGCTATGTCACTGCCTTGTGCGCCACGCCCGAAGGCGGCGAGATCGCGGTCGCAACGCCTGCTGCCAAGGATTTCGATGCCATGATTGACGATGCACCGCCGATGACGGGCGGCGAGTATCTGACGCCAGCCGTGCTGGGCACGTTGTGGGGCGAGATCGATACTGCCTTGCACCAGGAACTGGCGACCGCAAACGTCTCGCTTCAGGATTTCCTCAAGCTGCGTCACCCGGCCTGGAATCTCGTCGGCCGCGTGCATTTCAACCTTGCTGAGAACCGCAAGGACCCGGAGTCACCGTTCGCCTTCCTTGCGACTTACACGTCGCGTCTGTCGGCCCATGGTAAAGCGCAACATCAGCCACTGTCGCAGGCCCTGGCGGAATTCTCGGGAGTCAGGAGCAAGGCGCAGCTCCTGTCATTACTGCTGCCGGTGCAGCGCGCCGCGGAACACTGCGACTGGCTTCGCGAAATGGTGGATACCGGCGAGATATACCATCCGCTGCGCTGGACGCCGCTCGATGCCCATCGCCTTCTCTCGGACCTGTCCAAACTCGAAGCTGCCGGGATTGTCGTACGCATGCCAGGCGTCTGGCAGGCGGGCCGCCCTGCTCGTCCCGTTGTGAAAGCCAGTGTCGGAGCACGGCCACCCTCGCTCTTGGGCAAAGACGCGTTGCTGGACTTTAGCATGGAGGTTTCGCTCGATGGCGAGTGTCTCAGCGCCACCGAGGTCAGGAATCTGCTCAAAGGCGCCGACGGCTTGCAGCTCATCCGTGGTCGCTGGGTCGAGGTGGACAAGAAAAAGCTCAGTCGTCTCATGAAGCGATTCGAGGCCATGGAAAAGGCGGCGCGAAGCGGTCTGCCGCTTAATGAGGCTCTACGCCTTCTGGCGGGGGTTTCGCTCGACGATAGTGCCGACCCCGCTGACCGCGACTGGTCGCAGCTTGTTGCAGGGCCCTGGCTGGCTGACACCCTGCAGGAGTTGCGTCAGCCAGAGGGGTTGGCGCAGATCAGCCCGGGACCGGAACTGAAGGCCACCCTGCGGCCCTACCAACAGGCCGGCGTGCGGTGGTTGTACCTGCTCACCCGGCTCGGTTTGGGCGCTTGCCTGGCGGATGATATGGGCCTGGGCAAGACCATGCAGGTACTCTCGCTTCTGCTCGTGCTGAAGCGAGAAAGTGCCGAGGCGCGGCCCAGTCTGCTGGTCGCCCCTGCATCGCTGCTGGCCAACTGGGCGGCAGAGGCTGAGCGCTTTGCCCCCGGCTTGCGCCTACTGATCGCCCATCCGTCGGCCATGCCGACGGCCGAATTGCGTGCGCTGGACCCGGCGCGACTTGCGGACATCGATCTCGTCATCACCAGCTTTGGCGCGCTTCTTCGCCAGCCGGTACTGGGAGCCTTCCAATGGCGCGTTGCCATTGTCGACGAAGCACAGGCGATAAAAAATCCGGGCGCCAAGCAAACGCGACAGGTCAAGCAGCTCCAGGCACAATCGCGCATCGCGCTGACCGGCACTCCCGTGGAAAACCGCCTGTCCGATCTGTGGTCCATCTTCGATTTCACCCACCCCGGATTGCTGGGCTCAGACAAAGTCTTTGCCGACTTTACCAGGCGGCTGGCGAAGGCCGAGCACTTCGGTCCGCTGCGAACGCTCGTACGGCCCTACATCCTGCGCCGCCTGAAGACCGACAAGCGGATAATCGACGACCTTCCGGACAAGACCGAGCTCAAGGCCTGGTGCCACCTGAGCCCGAGCCAGGCGGCACTGTATCAGCGTGCGGTGAAGGATCTGGCTGCCGCGCTTGAAGACGCCGAAGGCATCGGTCGCAAGGGGGTAGTGCTGAGCTACCTGATGCGCTTCAAACAGATATGCAATCATCCGTCGCAGTGGTTGGGCGACGCCGCCTGGAAGGCGGAAGACAGTGGCAAGTTCGCCCGCCTGCGCCAACTGGCCGAAGTCATTGCCGCCAAACAGGAAAAGGTGCTGGTATTCACCCAGTTCCGCGAGACCACTGAGCCGCTGGCGGCTTTTCTAGGTTCGATCTTTGGCCGCGAAGGTCTGGTGCTTCATGGCGGCACCCCGGTCGCCAAGCGCCGCGAACTGGTCAAGCGATTCCAGGAAGATGAGCTGACCCCCTTCTTCGTGCTCTCGCTCAAGGCCGGTGGGGCAGGTCTGAATCTCACCGCCGCGTCGCATGTGATCCACTACGACCGCTGGTGGAACCCGGCGGTGGAAAACCAGGCGACTGATCGTGCATTTCGTATCGGCCAGCGGAGGAACGTCCTGGTGCATAAGTTTATCTGCCGTGGCACGGTCGAGGACCGTATCGACCAGTTGATCGAAGCGAAGCAGCAATTGGTGAAGGATGTGTTGGAAGGCGGCGCAGAACTCCTGCTTACCGAGATGAGCAATCGTGAATTGCTCGATCTCGTGAAGCTCGACGTTCATGCCGCGCAAGAAAACTGATCGTCAAGAGGAACCGGAATGGGTTACGGTTACGGGGGATGGAAGCCCTATGTCTCAGTCGCCGAGCGCAGAAAGAAGGCTGAACGAGCCGCCGAGAAGGCGAAGAAGGCAGGTTCGGTGCTGTCGCCAATCGCCTCATACCGCGGTGCCATCGCCAAGACCTTCTGGGGCAAGGCCTGGTGCGACAATCTGGAAAGCTACAGCGACTATGCCAACCGCCTGCCGCGCGGCCGTACCTATGTGCGCAACGGTTCCGTTATCGACCTTCAGATTACGGCAGGCGAAGTCCGCGCGCAGGTAATGGGTTCGAGTCTGTACACGGTCGCTGTGACCGTGACGGCGTGTCCCACAAGGCAATGGCGAGCGATCGGCACCGATTGCGCGGGGTCGATCGATTCGATCGTGGAACTCTTGCAGGGGAAGCTCTCGACAGCCGTGATGGAGCGCATCTGCAAACCTCGCAGCGGTCTTTTCCCGATGCCGGAAGACATCAGGTTCAGTTGCAGTTGTCCGGACTGGGCGTCAATGTGCAAGCACGTTGCTGCCGTACTTTACGGCGTCGGCGCGCGGCTCGACCAACAGCCGGAATTGCTCTTCGCCCTGCGCCGCGTCGATGCCAATGATCTCGTCAGGCAGGCCGGCGCTGGCCTGCCCAAATCGACAAAACGACCCGCCACCAGCAAGGTGCTCGACGACGCCCTGGTGGCCGATGTGTTTGGCATCGAGATGGCCGACGCTAACCCACCGCCGAAGCCTGCTGTCGGGCGTAACAAGCCACCGTCAGGTAAGGTGACAGCGAAGAAGGCGACCAAGTCGGCCGTCTCGACAACCCGTAAACCACCTGCGAATGCGAAGACTGCGGAGGACAATAAATCGGTAACCAAGAAGTCCTCAGTCAAGGCATCCGCAGGGCCACGCAAATCAGCATCTGGCAACATTGTTGCCGGTAAAGAAGACGTGGCGACCCCGCCTGCAACCCCGAACGAGGCTGCAACAAGGAAGCGCACCAGTACTGCACCGGTGAAGGGGACGTCCCGCTAGTCTCCGATTCCATCTCGCATGGAAGCCGTCGTGATGTTCCGGGAAATTGTCCTGGCTAGAGGATGTGCGGTGTACGCTAGTTCTGCGTCTTGCGGGAAGGCGATCCGCTTTCAGCAGTCGGTGGATGACCATGGCGCTCTGCCTTCGCGCCGCGATGAGCGCTGCAGTACCATCATGCATCGGCCCTTGATGAAGCTGATGTCCGGCTGTCGCCGAATATCGCTGGGCCGTTCAACTCGCAACCTATGGGAGTCCAGACATGGTCGCAGTCAAACACGACGATCTTTCCATGGCATTCGACTTCGTCAGCTGCGCGGCGCCGATGGAGCACAACGCGTATGTCTCACTCGATACGGGCAAAGTCTATTGGACTTCTGATTACAACGACACCTTCGACGAGGAGGGTCCTGACGACCTTGAAACCTCGGACCGCTACCTTGCGATACCGCATAAGAACGAACTCGGTCTTGGACGAAGTCTCGCCCTCCAATTTGTTGCACAGGAGTTGCCTGAGTGTTGCGACCAGGTGGAAGAATTCTTCCGACGACAAGGCGCTTACGCGCGCTTCAAGGACTTGCTGGAGCGCAATGGCATTCTCGAGCTCTGGTATTCGTTTGAAGCCGACTCGACCGAAAGAGCGCTGAGGCAATGGTGTGTCGAAAGCGGGCTGGAGATTCTGGAGTCGTAGCGCCGGATAGACATGCCGCAATGTCTGGCCGTAAGGAGCGGTCCTCTGGTCAATTCAGGCACCGCCGTGACAGACACATTGCCTGGCCGAGTGGCCATATCCTGAAGTCAGGACTCCCTGCAACGCTCGCGTGGCCGCTCGTCAACCTCCGCAGCCGACCTGTGCCGGTTCTGCAGTCGTTCGTGCATCGTCTCGCAGCGTATCAACATCATTGTCGCAGGCTCCTCGTCTGCGCCGGCGTCGGCCGCCTCCGCAGCGCTGCGCAGATATACTTGCCGGGAGACGATGGCGACGATCACGATCAGGGCGCCTACGCCGAAGGCGCGGGCCAAGAGGTATCGTGCCATCGACATCGCAACGGGTAGCAACAGGTGATTGGCTGGTGAAGCCTACACGAAGATGCTGTAGGACGGCCTACGCTGCTGCAGGGTGACACCATCCCCCGTTTTGCCTTCACCGGGCGATGGCGTCTTGTGTAACACCTCACTGGGCCTGATGAGCATGCCAAAGACGATCGAGCCCCTACCGAAGGGCCGCTACTGGGCCACGCCCCGCGCGTCCTTTCCGCTGGACGGACCGAATGGCCATGACGAAGTGTTTCCTGGCGCCCACTGCGTCAGCGACGGCAAATGGGTCATCTTCTACAAGGATGGCGAAGAAGTCTGGGCGTGCAATGCCATCTATGCCGCCGCGCATTTCGACTTTGCTGCCGTTTCGAGCGCCTGCGCTTCGACGGCCGACTGAGGTGCCGGTGGCGCCGACCGACGTCTCACCCTCCCCCTTCCATATAACCGCCCTGCTACCGGCAAAATTCCTCAGTATGGGCGTCGCGTTCAAATTTGGCGGTCACGCGGGGGCGCTTCGTGATCGAGGCAGAATCAATCATGGCGCACTGCCCTCCACTTTGATACCTAAGTCGTCGGGCTGCCGAAGCGACGCGACCTCGAATGTCTAGCGCCGTACTCTGGCGGGCCGCCTTAGTTGAACAGCATCGCGGCATAGTTGCGGGCGCTGTGCAGCACGTGCAGCACGTCGATTCGCGAAGGCGGATCGCCCACCACGCGGTAGAAGATCTGGTAGTTGCCGTGTACCCGGTGCCGGACGCCTCGGTCCTCATAGCGAGGGACCAGCGGGAAGGCAAGCGGCATGTCTGCGAGCGACAGGCACCGGTCGCGCAACTCCTGTACGAAGGAGAGCGCGCGGCGCGGGTTGTCGCGGGCAATGTAGTCGGCGATGGCTTCGAGTTCGGCCTCGGCCAGCGACGTCAGGCGAACGACGATCATGCGCCGTGCCCGGGTGTTCTGCCTGCCGCCGCGCGATACTTGGCTTCGAGGCGGTCGAACACGGTGGCTGCGTCGGTGCCGCGGCCCGCGTCCGCCTCGGCCAGGCTTTGCGCGAGCGCCGCGTCCAGCGCCATCAGTTGCGCTTCACGGTCCTGAATCAGACGTACGCCTTCGCGCAGTACTTCGCTCTTAGAGCCATAGCGGCCCGAGGCGACAAGTTCAGTCACGTAGCGCTCAAGTTGCTGTCCAAGGTCGGCACTGATCATATTTGCTCCTCTTCAGACGGGCCGGCGCAGGGCGTACGCCGGTGTCATGAAGTGTAGCGTCTTTGATAATAGTTATCAAATTCTAGATGAAAAGTGCAGCAAGAAGTACCAACGAAGCCGTAGTTCCGCATATTGCGCCGCACAACGGCGGCTGGTATTGTCTAGCATCCCCCCATTGTACGCAGACCGGCTTCCGCGAGAGGCATTCAGGCCTCGACTGTCCGTGCGTCATTCCACGATTTCGTTCGTACCCCGACAGGCTTGACCAGCCGTCATGTCCGCGACGATCGTCGGCCAACCTGTCGAGGAGAGTGTATTGGCAAATCCAGTTCGCGACGATTCAGCATCCCGCACGATCGCGGTCACGTCAAAGACCGGCCGGCGCTCTCCAAAAAGAAAGATCGAGGTGGTCGCAACACCGCTGGACATCGCGTCCATGGCGCGCCAGGACGAGGAGCGTCAACGCCAGATGCGCGCGCTGATTGCGCTTGGCCGTGAGCGCGGCTATCTAACCCACGCGGACATCAACGATCACCTGCCCGACAACTTTACGCAAACTGCTGCGATGGAGACGATTGTCAGCACGTTCAGCGACATGGGGGTGGCCGTGTACGAGCAGACGCCGGACGCGGAGACGCTCCTGTTAAGCGACGCCGCGCCTGCCGCGGCATCCGACGATCAGGCGGACGAGGAAGCGGAGGCTGCCCTGTCGACCGTCGATTCCGAGTTCGGCCGCACCACTGATCCGGTCCGGATGTACATGCGTGAAATGGGTGCCCGCGAACTGCTGACCCGCGCTGGCGAAATCCAGATCGCAAAACGCATCGAAGACGGCCTGCAGGACATGATTCAGGCGATCTCCACATGTCCGTCGGTCGTGTCCACGATTCTTGTCGATGCGGACCGCATCGTTGCCGGCGAACTGCGTATCGACGAACTGGTCGATGGCATCAGCGACGACGTGAACGAAAGCGAGATGACGCTGGAGTCCGAAGACGTTGAAGTGGAAGCCGACGCCTCCGACGATGACCCAGACGGTGACGAGGCTGAAACGGACGCCGGGGATCCAGAGAAAACGAACGCGGGCCGCCTCGAACAACTCACGAACGACAGTCTTGCGGTTTTCGCACGCGTGCGTGCACTGTTCGACCAGTTGCCGGATGTACCCGTGACTGGCAAAACCCGTTCCGCGGCCGTTGCGCAATTGCGCTCGGCGATCCAGCGCGAACTGGCGCCGATCCGCTTTACGGCCAGAACCATCGACCGCCTGTGCGCCAGTGTGCACGCACAGGTTACTGAGGTTCGTGCGATCGAACGCAGCATCCTGGAGATCGCCGTCGACCGTTGCGGCATGCCACGCGAGGCGTTTGTCGAGTCGTTCCCGGGCCACGAGACCGACCTTGCATGGACCAGCCGCATGGCGGCGACTTCGTGGCAATTTGGCGCGGCGCTTGAGCGACATCTGCCGGCCATTCAGGCCGGGCAGCAGAAACTCATCGACATCGAGGCCCGGGTCTCGCTGCCACTCCAGCAGCTCAAGCAGATCAACCGCCAGATGAGTGCCGCGGAGTTGAAAATGCGGCAGGCCAAGCGGGAGCTGATCGAAGCAAATCTTCGTCTTGTCATTTCAATTGCCAAGAAATACGTGAACCGCGGCATGCAGTTCCTGGATCTGATCCAGGAAGGCAATATTGGCCTGATGAAGGCGGTAGACAAGTTCGAGTACCGGCGCGGCTGGAAGTTTTCGACGTACGCCACTTGGTGGGTCCGCCAGGCTGTCACGCGTGCGCTTGCTGATCAGGCGCGCACCATTCGTGTGCCGGTGCATATGATCGAGATGGTCAACAAGCTGAACCGGATTTCGCGCGAATTCCTGCAACAGACGGGACAGGAAGCGCATCCCGCCGTGCTCGCGGCGCGCATGGAGATGTCCGAGGAAAAAGTGCGCAGTATCCTCAGGATCGCGAGGCAACCTGTCTCGCTCGAGACCCCTGTGGGCGACGATGCCGACGCGACGCTCGGCGACATGATTGAGGATGTCTCTGCGAGTTCACCGACTGAGGCCGCGATTCATGCGAACATGCGCGCCGCGATCGATGAGGCACTCGACGAGTTGTCGCCGCGCGAGGCCAAGGTCCTGCGGATGCGGTTCGGGCTCGATACGACCTCGGACCACACGCCTGAAGAGGTCGGCAAGCAGTTCGACGTGACCCGCGAGCGGATCCGTCAGATTGAGAGCAAGGCGATGCGCAAGCTGATGCATCCCAGTCGCGCTGACAAGTTGAGGCCCTTTCTCGAGCGCTGAGCAAGGCCGAGGAGTACGCGCCCCCTTTCGACGCGCCAGACCCACAGCGATCACGCATCGGCGCGATCGCTGCCCTGACAGGACGCGTTTGCAGCGCGGGAAACTTACAGCGGTTTGATGCTCGCTGCCTGTTTCCCCTTGGGGCCCTGCTTGACTTCAAAACTGACCTTCTGGCCTTCCTGAGGCGATTTGAAGCCGTTTCCCTGAACCTCGGAGAAGTGCGCGAACAGGTCATCGCCGCCGTCGTCCGGCGTGATGAACCCAAAACCCTTCGCATCGTTAAACCACTTGACGGTACCTGTTGCCATGTTCTGAATGTTCCAAGGAAGACTAGTTGTAGATGACGCCACCGGCCTGCGCCAGACGTGCGGCAATCTTGTATCACAGGTGAGCCATTGCCGACAATCCGGGGTTTTCGAACGGCTCCGACGAGCTATACCATGACGTTGTGCGCGAAGGAGATCCTAGAACGCAACTCCTTCGGCAATGACCCGCGCGACATCAAGGAATGATGCTGTGGTTGGCCGGCGCCCCAAGCCGCGCCCGGCCTGCCATATCACTCAGAGGAAGTAACCTCTGACGCTATCAAAGAACTCTCCTAAAGCAGAGGCGTGGTGACACCACAAGAAGTGGCTGTGTACGCGAGCTCCACCGTCATCTTCTTGATATGGTTGCCACGCAACGTCACCTCCGCCGTGTGCTTGCATATGGCCATCGACGAGCGTGCCGGAGATCGTGATGTGCGGCATAGAGATGGGGCAGTGAACGAACCTAAAATTATGCCTGCATTGCTCGCCGGCGAGCTACACAGCGCTCAACATGGCATTCCGAATGCGACTTGAGTCCCCGGCGTCAAGCTGCTTCCTGCAGGCTGCTGTTGAGAACCGCGCCCCCCAAGGCGCGTTCAGTAAGGTAAAGCGAGTCGGATAACGTCCGGCGATACTTCACAGCCAGTCAGTGCTCGGCAACGAATTTGGCCTGCGCCAGTTCAAGCGCTAGGGCATGCCACCCTGCCTCGCTCGCGTACTTCACCATCCGCTCTACGACGCTTGGCGCGGCTAAGGGCGTACGCTGTATGCGACCAGTACGAGATAAGTAAAAGCAAATTACGAAACGGTTCGCCTGATGTGTACGGAATTCGAACCGATCATCACTGCCCGCGTGCCGGAATCCCGAAGCGGGCGACGACAGACATGCGCTTCGCGACATCCACTGTGTTCGGTTCCGACCATAGCGACACAGTGGCATGCGTTCATATCAGATTTAGATGATATGAAATACGAAACATATGGGGCGTCATTCTCGTTGTGTGGCGATTGTGCAGGATGCCAGTTTCAGGTCCTGCACTTCTGCCCGCCCTAGCGTTCCCCGGCGCTTCGGCGGGTTTTTTTGGCCGTCAGGACCCCCGCGACACCCGCGCATAGTTGTAATGCATGCGCACGGCAACTCCTTCAACCCATATGCTGGTGATCATCATCACACCGCCACAGAAGCGATGTGGCGCTGCCCAACGTGCTTGGCACCGCAGCAATGTGAGGAAGGAGCGTCGGTACCTTAGCGCTGCTGGTGGCCTGCACACGGGCGATGAGTGCGTAATCGACCTGGCTCACTCCGTACGTCTGAGCGATATCGTATTGCAGTCGATGCCACAGATGACAGGTCATTTCAGCGTCGGCCATCGCTCGGTGTGCACGCCCGGCTGCAACATATCGACGAGTGTCGATAACCCGTGATTTTGAGCGTGTGGGTAGATACGGCTGGAAGTGAGCATCGTACACGCGAAGTGCTGATTGGCTGCGATGCCCAGAAGCGCAAGTTCGGCTTGCCAAAACCTTCGGTCAAAACCAGCATTATGGGCTACCACCGGATGTCGGCCGACAAGCCGGGCCGCTTCACTCATGACCTTCGACGCAGCCGGTGCATCTGAAATCATGTCATTGGTGATACCGGTCAGGCTTACAACCTGCGAGGGGATACGCCTTTCAGCGTTCATCAAGCTTTGAAAACGGTCGACGATCTCGCCGTCGCGCAACAGAATGACAGCAATTTTCGTCGCTCGGTCACCTCGACTTGGCGACAATCCCGTCGTTTCAAAATCCAAAATCGCAACCGTCTGCAGCCTTCTTTCCCTTGTTTCTCGAAGCCCAAATGAGATACGCCCGGGATTCCGAAATCTCTGAAGCTTCAGATATTAGCGAAGAGCGGCCGACCCTCGTGAGGTCCTCCCAGCCAATGCCGTTCGCGCTCATGATGCTCTGACTGCCCTGGCGCCGTCGCATTCCTGCGATACCTCTATTTAGAGGGATGCGCCCTGGCGTCAGGGCATGTGATCATTACTTCGCCGGCGGGTTCCGCGATCATCCGGCATGTTCACAGTCCCCGACCACCTCGGCCGGGGTTTTTTCTTTGCTGGCTGCGCCACCTCCCGCATGCCAGAGCCTTGAGATTGCACTTTGCGCTACCCAACTCAAGGAGGGAAACGAGATGACCACGTATCCCTCGCATGGGGGGAGAAAAAATCCGGATTCGCGCGGAGAATCCGTAACCGCCTAGTTTGTGCAGCGCACAAAAATGCTGATGCGGCTCAGCGTTTGTGCGTCCTTCACTTAACCACGCGGCAGAGGCATGAGAACAGAAGAACTTAGAACGGCATTTACGCGTGAGCAATTGGACCGGTATTTCGCGTCGTACGTGGGGATGGAAGGGGGTAATCCGGGCGCGGCAGTTTGGTTCTGTGACAGCTCACCGCATCCGAGGGCGGAGCCGCTAATGGCCCCGCTCGTTCCGCACGCGCAACCCCGTGCCTGGGACGATGTGTACCGAGACGGGCACCGCGACCACATGGCGCGCTGGCAGTCGCACCAGAAAATCGCGCGGATCATGTCTGCGGCACGCGCACACGTCCTCAAGGCACCTCTGGGTGAGCGGGACTGGAAGCATTACTTCGACCATCATCTGTACGCGCCGTACGGCGCGGAGTTCAAGCTCAGTCTGTTCCCACTGCCTGCCGGCCTGATCAACCAGACACCCTGGTCGAAGGCATTTCGCGGCCAGCCGGAGCTGGTGCCAAAACAACGTTACCTCGACCTTTGCCGCAGCGGCCGGCGCTTCTCCTTCATCGATGAGATCCGCCAACTCTGGAGGCCAAAGGTGGTGGTTTGCCTGGGCGAGCGGCACGCCGACGATTTCGCACAGGCGTTCGCCCTCGAGGATGTGCGCGGCACCGACTACATCCTGCAGCCCGCTGACTTGCCGAAGACCCTGCGAGTGCTGGAGCGCGACGGCACCGCCTGGATCATCTGCCCGGCTCTGGCCGGCGCAGCGGGACTGACGTCTGACGTGTTGCTTGATGCGATGGGGCAATACATTGCTGGCTGGCTGCAACCGGCCGATGTTCCTGCGCTCTGCTCGGGCACAGCCACCTGCTGACCTGGGAGAAGTAGCGATTGTTGGTGAGCGTGCATTGGCGATGCCGCAGTCCGGCTTGAGGAGTTGCGTGCAAGCAAAGACTTTCCCATCGATACGCAGGCCGCGCATTATTTTTAACAAGCACAACGACCACCGCAATAACAGCTTCGGCAATTCGCTGCGCGCGGTCCTGGGCCGTGATTGCCGTGAGCCAATACGTGGCGGGCAAGCTGAGCCAGTCGCCGTACTGCGCGGTATCGGCTATCACCGTCGCGGCTATATGATTATCAAAGCCCGGGCGGCACCTCGGCACTGGCCGAGCGCCTGACCGGCGGGCGCTACGTCGATGTGGACATCGACCGCGTGGCCGGTCGCCAGTATGGACTCAACATCGAGGATGTCCAAAGCATCTGTTCTCCGCCATCGGAGGCGACAATGTGGGGGAAGTAATCGACGAGCTGGCGCGCATTCCCATCAACGTGCGTTGTCCACGCGACTACCGCGACTCGGTGGAGCAACTGCGCGCCCTCCCATCGTCACCGACAGCGGCCAGCAGATCACACTGTCCGATGTGGTCCAGGTGGTGCAGGGTCCGCTGATGCCGCGCAGCGAAAACGCCCGCCTGTCTGGCTGAGTGTATGTGGACATCTGCGGCGCGACCCGCGCTCGGCCGGTCGCGACATGCAGGCCGTGGTGGCCCAAGGCGCGCCGCCGCTGTGCCGACAGCGTTTTGGCGACGTAGGGTCAGGCGCATCGAGTAGCCTGTCGGCAAGCTGCGCTTGCCCTACCGCAAAGAAGCGCCACTCCCACATCCATTTCCGGCGCAGCGGCCCCCAGATTGCCTCAGATTCCCTGGGATTCTCACTTTGATGCAGTTGCTCAAAATGCAGCCCCTGCTTTGTGCGCCAATAGCCTCTTGAAGGTGATTCTCGCCTCATATATGGGCTTAGTTTCCACTCCACCGGCCTCACCGTCACTCGTTCGGGTGGGATTGTGAGCACGTAGAGGCGATAATTGGCGCGAAATGGGAAGAAGGAAGATATCAGTGCGGCGTTCTCTGAAATTTCGAGCGGCCCTCGCTACCGGGTTCGTCGTAGCAGTTGTCATCTTCGCACTGGCTGTTGTCGCTCAGTACTATGCGTACTTGAGCCTGAGGGACTTGCTACAGAGCCAGCAAGATACTCTCGTCAAGCTGGTGGCCGAGCAGCTCGACGAGAAATTTGAAGGCCGAGCCATCGTGTTGCGCCGCCTGGCACGGCAGTTAGCGCCAATGCTCGACCGGAGCCCGGAAGAGCTTAGGGCCTTCGCCACGCAGGCTGTTTCTATTCCCGAGGCATTCAACGCAGTCTCACTCATCTGGCCAGACGGCGAATTGGCGTTCAACAGCGCCACGCCTTTGGGTCAACACGTATCCTTGGCCGACCGCGACTATGTTCGTGAAATTGTCCGAGGAGCATCCATCGCCGTCTCCGAACCCTTGGTTGGGAAGAACAATGGTGCGCCTGGCATCGTCATGGCTGTCGGGCTGCGTTCATCGGATGGCAGCCTGCGCGCAATCGTGGCAGGTAGCTTGAACCTGCTGCGGGAGAATTTTCTGCAGGAGCTGACACGCAATCGAATCGGCGCAACGGGCACCTTCTGCTTGATATCGTCAGGAGACAATCCGCGATATGTCATGCATACCGACGTGGCGAATTTGTTGAAAGGTGCGAAGGCGACTGGAGAGTCTTGTGAGGCGGACACAGCCCCTGCTGCTCTGGAGTTCATTCATCCGAAGCAGCCTATAGTCTCGCATTACCTGCTCGACACCAACGGTTGGGAACTAGTTGCCAACTTTCCTGCGGCTGAGGCCTACGCGCCGCTGAATGATGTAAGAAGAAAGTTGGTTCTGGCAGCTGGAATCGCTATAGCCCTTGCAGCCATTCTGATGTGGATGGTTTCGCACCGACTGATGGTTCCATTGCTTCGGTTACATGGGCTAGTACAGCAGACTGCGAAAGGCCGGCTCATGCATTCATCTATGCCAATGACAACTGGTGATGAAATCAGTGACCTCACCACGACTTTCTCAGAGTTCATGCATCAACTGGCCGAAAGGGACGCTGCCTTGGAACGCGCGAAGGATGAAGCGCGGGAAAGCGAAAGACGCATTCAGGCCATCGCCAATCACCTTCCGGACCTCGCCAGCTATGTCGGACGCGACGAACGTTACGTGTTCGTGAACGAGGCCTATGAGCGCCGGTTTGGACTTGCGTCGGAACAGATAGTTGGCCTGTCCATCCAAGAGCTTTGGGGCGCCACTGCTTATGCCGAAGTCAAGCCCTACCTCGACGACGCGTTTGCAGGCGCTTCCGTGGCCTTCGACCGAGATTCAGGAGATGGTAGCGAGTGTCTTGAGGTGACTTACCAGCCCGCTTGGAACGAGGCAATGAACACTGTCCTGGGGCTGCACATCTTCGTCCGAGACGTGACGATGGAGCGCCGCAAGATAAGGCACCTTGAAAAGCAGATGCTCCTCGACCACCTGACGGGACTGCTCAACCGAAAGGGCTTCGACCGGCGCTTAAGGCTGGCCATCGAGCGAGCGAGTGCGAACGGTCGCCAAATGGCTCTGCTGCTGATAGACCTTGATGGATTCAAACCGGTCAACGACACCTGTGGTCACGCCGTCGGCGACCAGATCCTGAGGACGTTTTCGGAGCGCCTTGCGTCCTGCGTGCGCGAATCGGATACGGTGGCACGAATAGGCGGAGACGAATTTGCCATTGTCATGGAACACATCTCGAACACCGATGCCGTGGGGCGCGTTGCACAAACCATCGTCGGGCTCGCATCAGCGCCCTATGCCATCGACGGCCATCACATCACCGCTGGCGCGACGGTTGGTGTCGCACTCCGGCATCCGCAATATGACGAATCCATTGGGGACCTGTTTATGCAGGCGGACACTGCGCTCTACACCGCCAAGCGCGGCGGCAAAGGCAGGTATGTGGTGTTCAGCGCAACCCACTAGGACGTACAGGAGTTCATTGATGCCTGTCTGGAGATAATAGTGACCCCGCACGTGCCGCAAAACACCTCAGGGCGGCGCTCGGCTGTTCCTGATGTCATTGCTCGTAGCGATGGTTATGCCATCTCGTGTGATGATTGTCAGTGGCGAGCTTGCGATTGGATGCATGGAAATGGGGCCCTGAGCCCTGGCCTGAAGCCCCAGCTTCCATGTCGCTGCGCAATGCAAGCCTTACTGACCGATCTGGTGGCTGACAGCGTTTTCCTGCTGGTTCAGCGTGCGCTGCTCCCGGCACGTGATATGGCTGCCGTTCTGGTTGGTTCGGCGTCGCCACGTCCGACAATGTAAGAAAGCAGGTCGTCGCTCTCCTGCCGTCGGGCACCTGTTTGATTGAGTGGGTGAGGCAACATCTGGGAATGGACGTTCGCACCGTCCAGCGCCGCCTTGCCCACATGGCGAGAGCTATACCGTGTCAACGTGGTTCGTGTTGATTTAGTGGCACGCCTAGGACGCGAAGCCCTCGGGGAGGCTCCACAGTACCCTCAAGAGAGCCTTCTCACATCGGGGCATAGGCCATACTGTGGCTTTCAAGTGAGCCTGCCTGGCACTGGCGACAACCAGTGGAGCGATCGGGGGCAGCTCTGGCAATCGAGGAGGCAATGGCCACCCGGATGGCATCGAGCTCCGCCGCTAATTCGCTGAGCTGTTCCGCGCCGAGAAACGAGGTTTGCGCGGCGAGTTCACTGATTCATTCGCGGACGGCGGCGACCAGGTTCTCGCCGCGTAGGGCGGCCAGCTCGAATCGCAAGCGACGCCGTAGAGGAGGATGCGTTATGGCCAACTCGACCAGCAGCGTCGCCTGGCGCTCCGGTGCGATGGTCGCCACGGCTTTGACATTAATCTCGTCGTCGATCGACAACAACTTCCCCCTCGAAACTGCACACCGAACACGCGCGACGGCCATTGCTGCATGAGATCGAGGCGCGAGGTAAGTAAGCACCGTCCGGGACAGCCCGATGGCTCTCTGGATTTTAGAATGCGAAACCTCGATCGTGCCAGTAGTGCCAGTCCGCGACCGCGACGCGCGTCGGCTTGTCGCCGTTCACCGGATCGATCTGAGCTAGGGGTGCCACGACGTCGCGTTCGCCCCACCGAACCCAGACAAAGATGCCAACCCGACAGAGATCTTCATGCGCGAGTCCGGTGACCAAGACGTGTTCGCCGATGGGCAGCGGCGAGGAGTCCATTGCCTTGCGAACGCTGGCCTTGAATGGAAACGAGAGCTGTTCTTCCAGATAGCAGTACCACGATAGCGCACGCTCCTCCTCGGTATACGCGTCGACGACGATTTCCATCTCGATGCGATGCTCACGTTGCGCGCTGAGTTTTGTCTTGGCCATGATGTCGTTCGATAACCGCCTGCGCGTGCGGCGCGTTCCAACTCGGCCCCGAATTCGGTACGCAACGCCGCCAACTGGCGGCCCCGCGGCCTCCAGTTTCGCCCGCCCCGCTTCCAGCCGTGCCCGCGCCGCCCCGAACTGATCCGCTATTGAAGTAATGATAACCCGGCGGAGTTACCCGACCCGGTGAAACTCCACGCTCTGCCCCGCATTGACCGCCCGCCGCAGCCAGTCCGGCATCTCGCCCTGCCCGTCCTAGCTCATCCCCTCGGCGTTGCGGTAGCACACCGGCGGCGGAAGGCGGCGGGGGTGGCCGCGGATCGAAGCACCCCGCCGCTTCGAGTTCCTCCATCGTCAGCCCATAGTCGGCCATCTGGGCCTGGATCCCGCGGATCGCCTCCGCGCGCTCATTGTTGACTGTCATCGCTGTCGCGCGCGCCTGATTGTTTTCTGCAGGTGTTGAGCAGCAGCCTTATCGTAGGTTGCGTGATGCAGGGACGCGTTATTTGCCTCCGCCGGCAGTTGTAATCGGCCGACGTTTCCGCTCGACCACAGAAGGCGTCGTGGACTCACTGTCATTCGCCGTACGGGGGCCAGACTGACGTACTCCCGATTGCACTTGAATGGTCGATATCGCGCTCTTGTAAATGGTCTGCATGCCGCCGCCGGGCGAACTCAGCATCACCACGAACTGGTCGAACGACTCAATTGCACCAACGAGTCGGACACCGTTGACCAGGTATACCTCCACACGCTTTCGCTCTTTGCGTGCTGCATTCAGGAACTCGTTTTGAGGAAGAGCTTGCTTAGGCTGCATGTCCATTTCACATGGCGCGGGCGGAGCCCGCCAAGATCAGAGTTCCCCGGCATTATGCACGCTCGCGGCACCGCATCCGGCAAGGGAGGCTGCCCACACTTACAATGTTGCCGTGCAATATAGGACCAGGGCGCAAGAAGCGAACGAATAGCCGCATGCCCGGCGTGCAGTGGAGGGGAGAATGGCGACAGCTCGAGCTGAGTATCGCGGGCACGAAAATATTGCCGTCAACTCGCCGGCTGCGTTGGTCGCCGGCCTGTTGCGGCCAAAGACGACGTTTCGGCAGCGGAATCTTTACTGCCAGTTTGAGCTCAACGACTTGCCGGCAGATGTGTTGGAGAGCCTGGAAGCAAAGGCGGCGAAGTTGGGGGACTACATACTTGCCGGGCATCTGCAGCGGGACGTCGATGCGGTCTGGACTGAATAGCGGCGCCACAATACACCACCAACGGTCGCGGACGGCTGAGATTGAGGCCGTCCAGTCTTCGAAATGGGTGTGAAAGCGCTCCCTGAATAGAGGAACACGCCCGGCCGCGACCGGGCCAGGACTTTTTCGGTCTTCGAGTCCGCTAGCCCGTCCCCATAGGAGGAGGAACAAGCTACGGCTAATGAGGGTGTGCTTGCTGAGGGATTACAGTGTTTCGACCAGCAGCTTTTGCTTCATAGGGTCGGTGGTCGGCCATACGCACGAGCCGGTCTGCCCTATGTCGCATAGGAGGTGCGCCTTAGCCCCGTCGCGCGACTGCTTTGAGGATGGACTGTCCGCGATGGGTGAGACGAGGGCTTGCTTGGCCTGAGGAGCCTTTCTCTATCGTGACGAGTTGGTGCCCTACCAGCGCATCAATTGCCGTGGGGTCCAAGCAAAAAGGGTCAGGACAATCCTTGACCAAGATCAGTGTGGCGATTTCATGGGGACTCAGCATGTTCACACCCTGTGTTTGTTTGCCTGCATCGCCGCGCCTTTGGTCCCATGCCTTTGGCGTGTTCACCGTCTACCGCAGAAGTGCCCGGACAGCATAGGCCACGCCCGAGGCCACTAAGCAGGCTGCAAGTGTGAAGTAATATCTCGCCCCATGATGGGGCGCCTGCGCATGAAAATGGTGAACTATCGGCTTCATGTGCCCACCTACGCTACCCAGAGTAAGAAAATTGCCCTTCCACCATTGGCAAGGCGCGGGCTTGCTTTCCTTATAGCAAACCATATGCCGACCATGCTTGATGGCGGCGGCCAAGCTGTGCAGACCCATCACATCCGACTGCGGAGGCTGAGCCGGCACCGTCAACGAGGCAGAGGCGCGTTCGCTGACCTGCCCGGCGACGCGGCGGCGTCAGCCTATTCGGCCAGGATTCCTACGCGCTGGTCGGCCCTGCTGAGCACGTCGGCCAGCATTCCGATGGAGGGGGCGACATCAATTTCTCCATCCCGATCTCCCGGGGAATAGCGCAGTTGAGCCGGCGCACCACACCTTCCATTCCCGGGTGAAGTTGCGCGAAGGTATCCCGTGGCCGTGGCACGAGGCCGGCCGCGTCGGCCCCGCCCCCCTGTGTAATCGTGCAATCCGCGGCCCGGTCACCCTGCTCGATGGGGTGGAATACGAGGGGTCCCCTGAGGCGGTCAGGGACGTCAGCCCAGATCCTGAATGATGTCGATCGCCCACTTACCGTAGTGCAATGCAGCCTGGCTGCTGCCGACCGTGGAGCCCTCGCCAAGAGTTGGTCGACCCAGGATGCGCTCGTTGCGATAGCGACCCGCAAGTCGCTGGGGCCGCCGAGCATGCGCGAGCAGTTCGGCAGGATCCAGCGGATTAGTTTCAACAGGAGCTTCGACGAGTGTGTCGCACGGGTGGGAGACTATTTCGATTCGCTGCGGGAAATTGACGACGCTCCGCAGGCGGCGCGGGAAAGGCAGCGCCAGTAGATGACCGGCAATCTCCACGCCGACTACCGGTTCTCCAGCGCGGTCGAGCCGGAGCAGGGCAAAATTCGTCCGTTCTTCGCGGTGTCAGCGCGGGTCGTGAAGCTTGATGACGACTGGGAAGGCTTCGGCCAGAAGCTCACCGGCTCGGGCACCGCCGTGTTCGACCGTGTGCGCGTGCCGGATGCGGACCTGTTTGAGGTTAGGTCGCGTGCGGACGATGGACAGCCGAAGCTGCATGGCTTTACCTTCCATCAGGCCCACCTGGCCTCGAACCCGTTGCCGGCGAAGACGCCTGGGAGGTCTCTGGCAGCACGGCTTGCTGGCCCACAAGCTGGTCACGATGGAGAGCGGACATGGTAGTGGCAATGCTTCTCCCCAAGGACATTCCATGCTCTCAGCCGTCCGAAGCATTCGGTAAGATAAGGCAACATTATCGTGCCTTATTCAAGGTGTGGGTCGCCGCCAACGTCCTTGCTGGCGAGGCGTCACCCGGCATGAGCTGCATTCTCGCTTTTGGCCGTCTTGCGCCCCCCGGGGACACGGGGGCAAATCCATTGACGACCACATTCAAGCCATGGACGATCACCACGCGCCCCTGGGCGTCCACCAGCCAGTGACCAACGTGGCCGATCGAGATACCTCGCCTCCTGTCATGGCGGCTGGCTGGGGCCCCTGCAAGGCGATGCCGTCTGGGTGTACACAGGCGACGAGGACCAAGGTAGCTAGGCCTAGGCCGGCAACCATATACAATCGCTTCTGTTGGTCAGAATTTCAATGTGTTGCTATTCGTTGCTTGCCCGCACTTGCTGCTTATATCCTGTTCTGCGGCAAGCGGAACACACTGCTCCGAACCTGTTGACCTGACTGCGGCGGCCGCCGCCGGAGTCAGGTCCATGCAGCCTAGAACTTGTGGCGGACCCCGATAGCCAAACCTGTCTGGCTATTGGTTCCCTGCGCAAGAAAGGCGCCGTTGACGAAGCTGACGGCCGATGAGTCGAAGTTCAACCCGGAATTCCTGACATACGCCACGGTCATGTAAACGTCGGTGCGTCTGGAAAACGCATAGTCCACGGAGACATTCACCTGCCACGGGTTCGCCGGGTTGATGCCCGGTTGCGTGGCACTGGTCTTGAGCGTCTTGAGATTGTCGTAGTAGTACGCCAGGTTCAGCGACAAGGTCGATGTTGCGTCGTAGTTCGCCCCGATCCACCAGTAGTCGTCGCGCACTAGCGTACGGCCTGCCGTGTCCCTGATTTGTCCCCAGCGGTACCCCCCCATCAGCTTCAAGGGGCCGAAAATATAGCTGGCGGCTAACGCGGCCTTCCTGGCTGCGCCCGTGCTGCCCGAGGCGATGGCCGGGTTCCATTGGTCGTACGCCGCCCCGATTCCGAGACCGCCGCTCGCGTACATGAGGCCAGCGCCGTAGGCGGAATCGTTCTTGGCATGTCCAGGTGTTTCGCCCGCGCCACCAGTCGGCAGCGGGGTGAGCCCGAGTGCCGGAACGCCAACGCCAAAGCTGTAATGCGCCGTAGCCGTTAGCGCGCCGAAGACACCCGCGTACTTCACAGTGTTGTCCTCGCGAAACGCGGTGCCCAACTGGACGGCGACCGGCTCGAAAAGTGACGCGTAGCGGCTTGGCGAGAAGTTCGCCATGGTATCGAACAGGCTCGTGTATTGCCGCCCGAGGCTCAGTTGGCCGAAGCGGGTATCCTGAATGCCGACCATCGCCTGTCTGCCGAACAGGCGACCGCCCTGCTGCATCTTGCCATCATCGACGCCGAAACCGCTTTCCAATACAAACAGCGCTTTGGTACCGCCACCGAGATCTTCGACGCCCCGGATCCCCCAGCGCGCGCCTGACAGCCCGCCCGCCGTCTCCAGGGAGAACTTATTGCCACCTGGTGCCTTGGTCACCGCCCCGCTCACCGGATCGATGCTGGGCGGCCTCACCGCCTGATGGTTGACGTACTCTACCGGCACATCAAGCACGCCATACAGCGTGACACTGGACTGCGCATGCGCGATGCCCGTCACCGATGCCAACACAGCCACCCCGGCAAGTGTTCTACTTTTCCTCATGGGTCTCCTCTTGTTATTGTGGAATGTAAGCAGTAATGCCACCGCGCTGCGGCGCGCGCGCGCCACCGCACGGCGTGGGGGTGCAGACCTCCGGTCTGGCCTTGTCAAGGCTGGCCGCGGCAATGTGCCGGTTCGCCAATGCGATGCGCTAGTGCCGCGGCGTGCGCGCGGGCCAGCCCTGCTAGGCAGTGCCAGCCTGCGACCTCGCCGCATCTGCGGCGCTGCTATGCAACGGCGTTGCGCCGGATGCAGTCGGCATAGAAGTGAAGGCTGCGCTTAGGGGTGCGCGCCTGCGTTGCCCGGTCGACGTGGATTAGGCCGAAGGTCTTAGAGAAGCCCTGTACCCATTCCCAGTTGTCAGTTGCGGACCAATAGAAGAGGCCATTAAGCCTAGCGCCATTTCCTACAGCGGCTTGGACCGCACGAAGATAGCTGGCCAGATACCTGACACGCTGTGGATCATCGACGATGCCTTTGCGCGGTGCCGGGTCGTTCAGCGCGAAGCCGGTCTCGGTCACGATCCGGGTGGCCATAGTCGGCATCCAGACTCGATAGCACCTCGGTCAGTCCATCAGGCTCGACCTGGAAGTAGGCAGTGCGCGGCAAGCCTGGCGGCGGCTCACCTGGCGCTACGCCGAAAGGCGCTTCCCCCGCGGCCTTCACATAGAAGCACATGTAGTAGTTCACCCCCAGGAAGTCCGGTCGAGCGGCAATGATTTCCATGTCGCCCTCCTTGACCAATGGCGCGAGGTGCTCCTTCAGCAAATCTGGATAGCCCTTGCCGTAGAGTGGGTCCAGGAAGGCCCGGTTCCATAGCGCGTCCACCGTCCTGGCGGCGGTGATGTTCTCCGCGCGCCCCCCTTCTGGGCGTATCGGCGCGACGCTGATGGTCGTGCCGATATGGCATCCCGCCGGCAGCACCGCGCGTAGCGACTGGAAGGCCAGGCCCTGCGCGAGGTTCTGGTGATGCACGGCGGCCAGCGCGGCCGGCGGTGAATTCAGGGCCGGAGCAAGGACCGAGCCACCATATCCGCGCAGCGCGACGCTGTTAGGCTCGTTCATGACGATCCAGTCCCGCACGCGATCGCCCAACTTTCGCCCAATGATCCCGGCATGGTCCGCCAGGCGTTGGGCAATGGAGCGGTCCCTAAAATCACCTGCCCAAACAGGAACGTCCCAGTGGAAGATGGTCGGCCAGGGCACCATACCCCGTTCGAGCATGGCGTCCACGAGACGGTCGTAGAATGCCAGGCCCTGCGCACTCGGCGCACCCGGACCGTCTGGCTGAATGCGCGGCCATGCAATGGAAAAGCGAAAAGCCTTCACGCCAGCAGCAGACAGGAGCGAGAGGTCCTGGCTGTAGCGCTGCTCGAACTCCGTGCAAAGCACGTTGCTGGAGCCGTCCGCAATCGCGCCCGCCCGGTCGGCGAAGATATCCCAGTTGCTACGGCCGCGACCATCCCTGCTTTCTGTCTGTGCTGCGGACGCCGCGACGCCCCAGACAAATCCATCAGGAAAGCTGTGGACCGCATCGTCGGCGATTGCCTTCAGAGCGGGGGCAAAACCAACTGCGGTCGAGGCCATGGCCTGGAGCAGCAACCTTCGAGTGTTGCTTGGCGGCTGATTCGCGCTGGGGGGCATGGCGTCTCCGGGTGGTGGAACTGTTTGTTGTGGAGTCGATCCTCCCATGCCTGCCAGCTAATGTCTGTCAGCTACCCGACAACGCAACACCCGGGGAAGCCGTGCGCGCAGCGTCAGAGCGTCCCGGCAGCTCCGGCACTGGCAAGCCGCAGCCTTTCCATATCGAGGATCTGCACTTCACCGGCCATCAGCCGCACGATGCCCTGGCTCTCCAGTTCCTTCAGAAGCTGGTTGGTGGTCTGTCGCGAAAGCGACAGCATGGCTGCCAATCGCTCCTGCGTCAGTCTGATCCTGTTCTGGCCTGCGCTCATGCCGCCATATCCCTCGGCAATCCAACGCAGACGACTCGCCAGACGTTGCGCGGCGCTGAGCAGGCTGACTGCGTCGGCATTCATGAAGGCGATCCGTACCTTCTGGGCCATAAGCAGCGCAAAATACCGCCAATGGCGAGGCTCCGCATCGAGCAGGCTCATGAGCGCCTCCTGCGGCACGTGCAGCAGCACGGGGTTCCCTACTGCCACGACGTCATGCGTGCGCGGCAAGCCGTCAAAGAGGGAAATTTCGCCGAACCAGGTTGCCCGCTCAATCACAGTTAGCAAGCTTTCCTTGCCGCCGGCATCGACCGAGCCAGCGGTCAGGGCGCCATCAAGCACGAAATAGAGGCCGCAGGGCGGATCACCGCGCCGAAAAAGCACCTGGCCAGGCTGCATGCGGCGCAACTCCGCTGAGGAAACCAAGTGCTCGCGCAGGAGTTGGGGCAAGGCGTAGAACCATCGGTTGGTGCTAAGCCGTTCGCTGAAGGGAAGCAATTCTGACTTCATGGGAGACGATGCGTTGTCGGATAGTCGACAGACTTCCGCAAGAGGTTCTTGCGATGATCGGGCCTTGTCGCTGACTTATGGAGACTGTGATGAGCCCCTTGGTGGACCAACTGGCAAAGTATTCTGCCTATCATCGTAATACACGAAACATTGCAACGCACCTGCTCGGCGTTCCCTTGATCGTGGTGGCGGTCGCCACGCTGCTCTCGCGCCCCACATTTGGAATGGGCGCCCTCGCCCTATCACCTGCCACGCTGGGTGCAGCCGCAGCAGCCTTGTACTACTTGCGTCTAGATCTACGCTTTGGCATCGTGATGACGTTGCTGCTGGCCTTGTCCGTGCTCGGCGGCGAGGCGCTCGCCGCTCAGTCAACCGCCATCTGGCTCGGCTGCGGCATGGGCATGTTTGTCCTCGGCTGGGTCATACAGTTCGTCGGTCATTATTACGAAGGTCGGAAGCCTGCATTCGCTGACGATCTGATCGGCTTGCTTATTGGACCGCTTTTCGTGACCGCGGAGATTGCATTTTTCCTCGGCATGCGCCTGGACTTGCACCGCGCGGTGGAAATGCGCGCAGGGCCGGTTCGGCGGCGCGCCTAGGAACACCTTCCCGCCGGGGGCTCGCGAGAACCCGCCTCGCTTGACATGCCACATGGCGACGTCCGCGTTCTGCGCCCAGGCGTCGAGCCAGCCGACGGAACACTGATTCTCTCAGTCAAATCGTACGGGGTACCAGATACCGCACCCCGGCAACTCACAGTCTTTACATCCGCCCTTCTAAGGCACTAGTCACTTCTCCAGCTTGCACATCCGCAGGTCCCAAAGGAGTCTTTTGAAAAGTAGCACGACTCGCCCGAACCTTGCCGCCACACGGGATTCGAGAATGCTGTCGCCAAGTTGATCGTCGGGGGCGGAGTGGACACGCTCTTTCCGACAACACCGCCATGGGCGGCAGCGCGGCTTGCAGCGGGGCTTGATGAAGAACACGCAGCAACCGCATACGCTGTTTGCCTTGAGCAATCTGTGGATGATGCGCCATCGACTTCAGCCCGGTGCCACGGGGTGAATGGCTGGGATACTGGCCGACGACCCGAAACACGGGCGACAACGCACTGGCTCATGCCGACTACGGCGCCGAATTTGGATGGAATCGCTCTTCGAATTCACTTGGCCACGCTCACACGGTCAACTCAGCGCTGTGGACGTAGTTTTGAACACCATCCTTAGGAGCTCCTTTGGCGTCCACTGTTTCCCCGGGTAGCCACCGGTGGTGCGCTGCGCACTCATTCATGCGCGTTTCGCGCTTCCAGCGCGAGCGTGCTATCGGGTTGTGCTGGAGGGCTACCTGGCTGCTCTCAATGCAGTCGACAACGTCCTCGTACACAGAGTCCTTGGGGTCGCTGTCATCAAGTTACACAAACGAAGGCCGCGCGTGGCCGGCCGGCGCCGGACTTTGAGCGGTTCGACCATCGGCGACGTCCGGACGCAGCCCCCCCGAAACGCGAGGAACCTCGGCTCGGCTACACTGCGGGCAGTGCGCGCCGCCCGGCCAGCGGCAGGCTGCCAAGCACGCTCAGCGCAACGAAGATAGCCAGCGTTGTGGATGCCGATCTCGAAGCTGATCGCGATCGAGAGCGCCTTGTCCATGCCGGCGGCGCGGCTCACGAAGTAGCCGGCACTCAGGCTCAACACATTGAACAGCACGACGGCCGGTCCGAGGCTTGCGAACGAGTGGGTGAGCGCAACCCACTCCGTTGCAATTGCAATCAGCGCGAACACCGCGAGCACGAGGGCGCTGAACAGCTTGAACGACTTTTCAATGCGCCGGGCAAACTCGGGCGGCTTCGCCGCCGAGACCATGCCGATGGCCACTGGGATCAGCGCGATACCAACCACCTCGGCCACCTTGCCAAACTGCAACGGCACCACCCGCCCAGTCTTGGCGAAGGTCGCGATCGCCCAGTTGGCGATCAGCGGCATCGTGACGATCGACAGCACGGTGTTGGTCGCCGTCAGTAAGATGTTGAGCGCGATGTTACCGCCGAACAGGTGGCGCTTGCTTGCGCCTATCGATCGGATGCAGCGTAGTCGCTAAGTTTCAATGACGCGCTATGGATGACCGTTGTACCGCGGAAATTGCCGTTGGCTAGAGGGAATGTGGGCGGCAGAGATGGGTCGGTCAGAGACAATCGTGGTTTCGCGGCGGCTATCGGACCGAGATCGGCCATAAAGCGCCATTGATCTCTACCGGCAGTCGGACAATCCACCGGCGGCACTGGTGCGATAACCAGCCATTCACGATACAAGCAGTTGCCGCTCTTTGGGGTTGCCCCGTTTCATTGGACAGCTATTCCTTCATCGTAGTGGACTTTCACCACCTACTCCTTACCGGTCTCCCGGCGCACTCAGAACCTGTGGCGAACACCCAGCGCCAAGCCAAGCATCGTACGCTGCCCCTTTCCTAACGCGTAGCTATTGCCAAGCGCAAGACTATTGGCGTAGAAGGTTGCAAGCGACTCCATCATCAAGCCGGCGTTCTTGGCATATGCTGCGGTCAGGTAAGCATCCGTTCGCCTCGAAAAGGCATAGCTGCCCATCAGGGCAATTTGCCATGGGTTTGCAACGCTCGTGCTGCCGTACAGGTTCCTGATGTTGTCGTAGTTGTACTCGACAGTCAGGTTGACGACAGGACTCGCCTGATAGTTGGCACCAATCCAGTAGAAGTCGTCGCGCTGGATCACAGCATCGGTTTGCGACTTGTTCTGGCCCCATCGGTACCCGCCCATGACCTTGGCCTGATCCCCGAAGGCGTAACTGACGCCCACTGCTGCCTTCCTCGCCGTGCCGCTTCCGGTGCCAATCGTGGGATTCCACTGGTCGTAGGCGAGCGTCGCTCCCAGGGCCTTGCCGGCATAGGCAATCGCGGCGCCATAAGCGGTATCCCGCCTGAACTGCCCTGGTACTTCGCCGTTTCCGCCGATCGGCGTTGACAGCCCTACCGATGCGGGAAGGGCCACGCCCGCGCCAAAGGACCAATGCGCAAGCGCGGTCACCGGTCCGAACTGCCCGGTGTACTTGACCGTGTTGTCCTCGCGATAATTCGCGCCGGATTGCAGCACCACGGGCTCATACTGGGTGGCATAGGCAGCGGGCGCAATATTCCCGAGTGCTTCGAGCATCGATGTGTACTGGCGCCCAAGAGTAAATTGGCCAATCCCGGCCTTCTGCAGACCAACAAACGCCTGACGGCCGAACAACCGCCCCGCTTGCTGCAGCGTGCCTGTATCCACACCAAAGCCGCTCTCAAGCACGAACATTGCCTTCATGCCGGTACCGAGATCCTCTATGCCCCGGATACCCCAGCGCGAGCCGGACAACCCGCCCGAATTGAGCCGATAAACCTGTTTGCCGACGCCAGGGTCGAACTGGTTCGATGCGGCAGGAACACTGCCGACGTGTGTGCTGTACTCAACGCTTGCATCAACCACACCATAGAGCGTGACGCTGGATTGCGCGCAAGCGCTTCCCGCACAGCCGATCAAGGCGGCTGCGCTCATACCTGCAATGTTCATGGAGCTCCTGCTGTCCTGTGGACGGCCGGCGCGTGATCGCCAACGCGTTGCGCCGCCTTCTTGTTATGTGGTTCGCGATCCGGGCGGAACGCCGGGCATCCCGCCCCTGCATGCCCGGCTCACATGGAAATGCCGCCGGACACCTCGAGCGCAACGCCATTGATATAGCTGGCGTCATCGCTTGCCAGAAAGGCATAGACGCTGGCGATCTCGTCGGGCGAGCCGATGCGGCTCTGCCAGCATGCGGCGCGGAATCCATCGAGCACCTTCTCCGGCATCGTCGCGAGGATATCGGTGGCGACGAAGCCCGGGCATACCGCGTTGACGCGGATGCCCTTGGGGCCGAGTTCGCGCGCCCAGGTCTTCGTCATGCCGATCACGCCAAACTTGCTTGCCGCATAGTTGGTCTGGCCATAGTTTCCGTAGAGGCCGACCACGCTGGACGCGTTGAGGACCACGCCGCTCCCCTGCCCCACCATCACTTCGGCGACCGCTTGCGTGCAATGGAAGACGCCCTTCAGGTTGACGTCGATCACGGCATCGAACTGCTGGTCGCTCATCCGTGCCAGTCGTGCATCGGCAGTGATCCCCGCATTGTTCACCAGCACGTCGATGCGGCCGAACCGCTCCTTCGACAAGCTGACCATATTGGCAACGCCACTCCGGTCCGTCACATCCAGTGCATACCCCACCGCCTTAGAACCTGTGTCTCGCAGCGCTGCAGCCGCCTGCTCAACTGCCGCCGCATTGCGGTCACACAGCACGACGCACGCTCCCTCTCTCGCGAACCGATAAGCCGTTGCCCTTCCGATTCCCGCTGCGGCACCTGTTATGACCGCCACACGACCTTCTAACCTCTTCATCGCTTCTACCCTTCTTTGGTTTCCCAAGTCTCGCGTGCCGGCTCGGAACGCGGCCGCTGCCGCGTCCCGTTGCCGCATCGCGGTGCTACGCCTCTGCGACCGCCGCCAGCTTCTTCAGTCCGCTAATGACATCTTCGTGCTTCTTCGGCACCAGCCCCGTATGGAGGGTCGTCCAGCAGCCCGGGCAGAAATGCTCGCGGAAGACGATTTCCTCATCGACGTAGTGGTTCGGATCGACCCGGACATTGGAACTACCCGTAAGCGGATCGGAATCGCGGCACGCAACAGATAGGTGCTTGTCGTGATCGCTTAATTGCTGTCCGCAATGCCGGCACACGACCAATTGCGCTCCCTCGTGGCGTACGAGCGCGAGGTTGTCGTCGACGGGGCGGGCGTGCTCTGTTTTGAACATACCGCTAAAGGCGACGGGCGCAGGTGCCGACTGCTCGCGCCGCTCTTGCTGGATGGCGCTCCGGCGTGCTGCCGTAGCCGGCAGGTCGGGTTCGCCCTCCGCGCTAGCGACGACGCCGTAGACCCGTTCAGCAATCCCTTTGCTGATCTTGCCGGCACGCAGGTCCGCGGCCACCGCTTGGGGATCACGTCGCACAGGGTCACCGTAGCCACCGCCGCCCTGGCAATGCAGGTAGAGGACGTCCCCGTGCCCCAGTTCGCCGCCAGTCATGCATTGGGCGATCTCCATTTCGCCGTCGAGGCCAGCCAGGTCCGTCTTGAGCTCGCCGTGGGCAAACATGCCTTCCAGGTCGACGCCCCGCACCACAACGTTATGGCCAGTATTGCCCGGATGGCCACCGGCCAACCCCTGGTTCTGCGCGGTCGCCATGCCCGAACTCGACAGCACCAGCGCCATCGGCAGCGACGTGCCGTGCGGCGTGATAGCCGCCGAGGCGCTGACGCCGCCGCGGTGGCGGCCGGGGCCGCCTGAGTCCGGCTCCTCGCGTCGCCAAAGGACGATCATGGGGTACAGTAGCTCTGTCATTTCCACATCCGGAAGCTTGCCCATCGGAATGCAGAACAGACCTCCCGTATCGATCCCGTCGGCGGTAGGCCTTGCACCGTATCCGCCCGCCATCGACTCCATCACCACGTCGACGAAAGGCGTATGTCGCTTCGCGCGCTGGTCGAGTCCGGCCAGTACCGCCGTATTCCATGTGCCACAGCAAGTTGCCTGCACATTGGCCTTCAGGTCCACGGAACAGTCGAGCATCTGCGACAGGCATTGCGCGGCCAGGTTGCCGATGGCCCAGGCGGTCGCGATCGGGGCCTTGTTGATGGCAGCCGGGAACGCGGCATTGTTCATCGTGCCTTCCGGTGTGACGATGTCGAAGCATCGCATCAGACCGCCGGCCGCCCACGGAATGTTGCCCGCCAGCGTCGGCAGCAACGCCAGCATGATGCCGCCGCGCGAGCCCGCGTACGTGCAGTTGATCACGCCGGTCTGCGCGACCGTACCAGTGAAGTCGAACGTCAGGTGGTCCTCCTTCTTCGTCATCGTCAGCATCAGCTTGTGCGAACTGCGGTCCCCGGCCGAGGACTGGTCCATGTAGCTCGTTGCCTGCCATTCGCCGTCCGGCGCGTCGCGCAGCTTGTCGCGCAGTCGCCTTTCGGCGTCGTTCATCATGCGCTTCATGACCGCCTTGACCGTGTCAGGGCCGTATTGCTCGATGAGGGCGAGCATGCGCTTGCGGCCCACCGCGTTGGCGCCAATCTTGGCGCGCAGATCCAGCCCCACCAATTGCGGCACTCGCGAGCGGCGCACCCACATGTCAGCCATATCACGCTGCAACGTGAATTTGCGCACCACCTTGATCGGGGGCGTGGGCAACGACTCGGAGAAGACGTCCGGCGCCACGATGGGCATCGAGCCCGGCGCCACGCCCCCGAGGTCCGGCTCATGACAGATCGCGCTGGTCCATGAAAACAGCTTGCCTTCGTAGAAGATCGGCTGGAACACCACCACGTCGCTCTGGTGCAGGCCGCCACCGATCCAGGGATCGTTGCACAGGAACATGTCACCGTCCTCGATCCCCGGGTTGTCCGCCCGGTTCTGCAACGTCCAGTAGATCGCCAGGTCGATGGCGCCGGCCAGCATCGTGTTGTAGAGGCCAATCTGGACTTCCTGGCCAGCCTCGTCGTTGATCGTGAAGTCGTAGTCGTTCGCTTCGCTGACGACCGGGCTGCCCGACATCCGCTTGAGTGTCTCGCCCATTTCGTCGGTGATCGACCACAACCGGTGGCGAATGACCTCATAGGTCAGCGGGTGCAGCTCATCGATCACGCGCTGGTCGACGGTGTGCATCTGCAGCGAAGGTGGTACTGAGCGGAGGATGGTCTCGGGTGCGACCGGCCGGCTGACGAAAGCCTCCGAGCCGGGAATAGTAGGCAACATGGTGTGTCTCCTTCCTGCAGTTCAAACTGCCTTGGTCTTGATGGACTGGGTCTTGATGGACAGGTTGCCGAACCGGTCGATGGTGCCGCGCATGCCGCGAGGCACTACGACGGTCGTGGTCGGCACCTGGATCACGGCGGGGCCGTCGATGACGTGCCCTGCACGGAGTCGGGTGTAGTCGTACGCGGGGGTCTCAACATAGCCGTGCTCGATGTCCAGGCATATCGGTCGCCGCTCCGCAATCGCCTCATCCACCGGCGTACCATTCGCGGCGGCAATCTCGGGCAGTTCCGGCGAGACCGGCAGCAGACCTTCGCCCCGCACGCGATAGGTCAGTGCTTGGATGCCGGCGTCACGGAATCCCGATCCCTCGCCATAGAGCTGGCTGTACTTGCTCTCGAACGCGTCGACGGCATCCTGCAGCGTCCTGGCGGTGACGTCGCCTGCCGCGAGCGATGCAGCGACCTCGCCCATCTGCATGCCGTAGCGCATGTCGATCTCGCGATGAAGCTCAATGCCGACAAAGCGAATGCCCTGCCGCGCCAGCACCGCACTGACCGCTTCTTCCAGCCGCGCGAATTTCTCGGCCACCCGCTCCGGATCGAGCGGGACCACCGCCGGGTCGGACAGCTCGCGGATCACATTGATGCTCGAGGCCGCCAGTCCAAACGCCGAGAAGGCCGAGGCAACGGGACCCAGCGGCACCAGCACCTCGCTTGCCTGCACGGCCGCCCCGTATGCCGCACAGTGCGCCGGACCGGCACCACCAAACGCGTAGACGACGAAATCGCGGGGGTCGTGTCCCGCTTCGACCGCTATCTTCCGCAGCAAGTCGGCCGTCTGCGCGTTTTGTACTGCGTAGATCGCCGCCGCCGCTTCCTCGACGCTCAGTCCGAGCGGGTCGGCGACTCGGCGCTTGATGGCTTCGCGCGCCAGTTCCAGCGACAAGGGACGCTGCCCGCCCAGCAGGCCGCGCGATGGCAGGATGCCCAGTACCAGGTTCGCGTCGGTGATGGTCGGCTCGGTGCCTCCCGCGCCATAGCAAGCGGGCCCCGGCACCGCCTGTGCGCTCATTGGTCCGACTTGCAGGTTGCCGCCCGCATCGATCCAGGCGATGGCGCCGCCTCCCGACCCGATAGCTTCCACCCTCAGGGTAGGCACATTGACCGGCGACTGGTTGATGATGGTCTGCACGGCGCGGACCGGCTCTGCATCGACGATCAGGCCGGCAAGGAAAGTCGTGCCACCGACATCCGTGGCCATGACATTGCGATGGCCGAGTTGCTTCGCAAGCTGCATTGCCCCCACCACGCCGCCGGTCAGAACAGAGCCGATGGTGGTAATCGCGGTGGCTGGCGCCTCTGCGGCGGTAATGGCACCGCCTGAGCTCTGCATGACCAACAGCGGCCCGGCCAGCCCTTCCTTGCGCAAGCCGGACTCCAGATTACTCAGGTAGTCTCGCAGGCCGGGCCCGATCTGCGTGCTCATGATCGTGGTGGCATGCCGGGCGTACTCCCGGATGCGCGGGCTGACATCCGAGGACAGCGCCACATAGATGTCGGGTGCCTCCTCGGCGATGATCTCCCGCACGCGCTGCTCATGGGACGGGTTTCGAAAGGACCAGAGCAGCGACACCGCGATAGCCTTGACATCCTGCGCCACGCAATCGCGCACGGCGGCACGTACTTCTTCCTCGTTCAGTGACACGAGCACAGTGCCCTCGCGGTCCATGCGCTGCGTGACTTCCTTCAGCAGATTTCGCGTCACCAGCGGGGGTGGCTTACGGTGACCGAGCACATTCTGCAGATCCTTTGCGGATCGGCCCAGGTACCGCCCTTCCACGTTCATGATTGAGATCGAGTCGCCGTGACCCTTCGTCGTGATGAAGCCTACAGGGGGTACCTTCCCCATCACGAGCGCATTGAGCGATGACGTGGTGCCATGCGCAATGTGATCCGTGCGCGTAAGGAACTGCTCGCGGGAAAGCCCGAACTGCTCGCCGAGCAAGGCCAGTACATTGAATACGCCTGCGGAATAGTCCGGTGGCGTGGAGGGCGTCTTGGCAGAGACGATCGTCCCGTCCGCATCAATCGCAACGCCGTCGGTAAAGGTACCGCCGACATCAACTCCAACTACGAATCCCATTTCCTGTCTCCTTATGTGCCGCGGAGGTATCGCGGCGTCTACCCTTGGAAGAAATCTTTGAGTCGGTCTCAGGTGCCGACCGCATACTTGTATTTGCCCAGCAGTGCCACCGTGACGGCGCCGACAACACACGCGGCTGCGGCACAGGCATAGGCCATCATGTAATTGCCCGTCCGGTCGAAAGCCAGGCCATACAGCACCGGGCCAACGACACCGCCGAGCGCGAATACAAAGAACAGCGTGCCGTAGAGCAACCCGAACTGCCTGAGGCCGAAATACCGGCGGACGAAGAACGGAATGAAATCCCCTTCCGCACCGATGGCGAACGCGAACAGAAAGGCGCCAGTCCCTGCCACCGCCATGGAGGCCTCGGGCTGCAAGGCGATCAACGCCAGGCCAGCGGCGCCCATCAGGAACTCCACCGCCGCCACATATGGGGCATGCGCCATATCGATCAGCAGTCCTGTGCCGGCGCGCCCAACCATCACGCCGATGCCGATCAGTGCCGCGATCTGCGAAGCCTCCCGCGACGTGAAGCCCCGGTCCGTCAGTAATGGCACCATGTGGACGATGGCGCCCAGCCCTGCCGCGGAAATCACGAACAGAACGGTCACAATCACCCAGAATCGAGCCGAGCGGACAGCCTCACGCAGCCCGACGCCTGGCAGGTTCGCCGCTTCCAGTCCCTGCTGACGACGCCTTGCCCCCGCCGCCGGCGAGAGCAGCAGGACCGCCAGCAATCCCACGACCAGCGTAGTCGCCGCGAGATAACGATAGGCAACCCGCCAGCCACCCTCGGCCATCCAGTGCTCGACGAGCAATGGCATCAGCGCGTTGCCGCAGCCCAGGCCGATCATCGCGATGCCCATCGCGAGTCCGAGGCGCCGGTCGAACGCGGCCGGCAGCACACTGAGATAGCCGGTCGGTGTGGTAGCCACGGCCACCACGCCAAGCAGGAGGCTCATGCCTGCGAAGAGCATGATGCTGTCCGGCAGTACAGACAGCGCAGCCATGCCCAGGGAGAACATCACGACGGACGCCGGGATCACGCGGTTGGCCCCGACGCGGTCGATCAGCCTGCCGACGAAGGGCGCGCCCGCCGCGAGGCCGAGCTGCGCGAGCACCGAAATTGCCGACGTCTGCCCACGTCCCCATCCGAAGGTGGCCGCAATCGGTTTGAGAAAGAGCGACAGTGTGCTGAAGTAGGCTGCCGAGAAGCCGACCAGCATGCCGATCGCCGCGCCCAGCACGAGCAGCGCCTTCCCGGCCCTGGCGAGACTGCTGTCAGGGGCGTCCTGCGAGTCCCACTCCGCAGCAAGCATGGATTCCGATTTCATGAGGTTGTCTCCCGAAGGCGATGGCGCCTTCCTTATTTGCCTTTATTGACGCGGGCTGTGACCGCTGTCGCTAGCACACTTCGAATAGCGCGGCCGCACCCATCCCGCCACCGACACACATCGCCACCACGACGTACCGCGCACCACGCCGTCTGCCCTCGATCAGTGCATGCCCGGTCAGGCGCGAGCCGGTCATGCCGTATGGATGCCCAAGCGAGATGGCGCCGCCGTTCACGTTGAAACGCGCGGGGTCGATACCAAGCGCATCGCGGCAGTACAGGACCTGGCAGGCGAACGCCTCATTCAGCTCCCAGAGTCCGATGTCGTCGACGGTGAGGCCGTGAAGCTTGAGCAGTCGGGGGATCGCGTACACAGGACCGAGACCCATTTCTTCCGGCGCCACACCCGCCACTGCCATGCCCCGGTAGACGCCGAGCGGACGCAAACCATCGCGCTCCGCCGCGCCTCGCTCCATCAGCACGCAAGCGCTGGCGCCGTCGGAGAGCTGGCTCGCGTTGCCCGCCGTGACACTGCCGCCGGTCATCACCGACTGGAGGCCGGAAAGCGCATCCAGTGACGTGTCGGGACGATTTCCCTCGTCGCGCGACAAGGTGGTCGTCTGCTGCGTGATCGCGCCGGTCTGCCTGTCGGTGACCGACATCTGGACCGTGATCGGCACAATCTCGGTGTCATACAGACCATCGCGCTGGGCGATGGCGGTGCGCTGCTGCGACTGGAGCGCATACGTATCCTGCTGCGCTCGCGAGACGCCATACTTGCGCGAGACGAACTCCGCGGTCTCAAGCATCGGCATATACGCATGCTCGGCGAAGCGCACCACGTTGGCGTCCGTTTCGGCGTACACCCACTTGTAATATGGGTTCTGAACGGCGGAGATGTTCTCCTGGCCCCCAGCCACGACGACCTCCATGCCATCCACCACGATCTGCTTCGCGGCCGTGGCAATCGCCATCAGCCCGGACGCGCACTGGCGATCGATCGTTTGCGCACTCGCCGTATGCGGGACCCCGGCGGCAAATGCCGCCAGGCGGGCGACGTTCGAGCCAGCGGTGCCGGCAGCGAGTACGGTTCCGACAATGACGTCGTCGATCCGTGCAGGATCGACCTGCGACCGCTCGACGGCGTGCCGGATGGCATGTCCCATCAACGTCGGGGACTTGGTGCTGTTGAAAGCGCCGCGGAAAGCCCGGCCAATCGGCGTGCGTGCGGTGGAAACAATGACGGCTTCTCTCATGCCACGCCCTCCCCTGCCGCAACCGGCGCGTTCGGATAGCGCCCCGACAGCAACGCCCCCGCCCCCGGCACCACCGGGTCGAGACCGAGATGGTCGAGCATGCGGCGGGCCGTGCAGACCGCGGTGGACGTCACTGGAATGCCGATGTGGTCTTCCACGATCTGGATCGACGGCAGCGACTGCATTTGCACGCACGCCGAGAGCACGACGACATCCGCGTTGGCGATATTCAGGCGCTTCACGTCCTCGATCAGCCGCGCCGGGTCTCGCCGCCCGACTTCCAGGTTGTCAGGAATCTCGAAGGCGAGCGAATCGACAACCTCGATACCTTCATCTTCGATGTACTCGATCACTCGGTCGCACAGCGACCGCATGTAAGGCGCCAGGAGCGCAATCCTCCTCGCTCCCATGATGCGAAGGCCCTCGACCAGCGCGCCTGCGGACGTCATCACCGGCGCCTCGCAATGGTTGGCGCGGGCCACGCGCGTCAGTTCGCGCTCCACGTCACGGTGATAGCCATTGCCCATCGCCATGATGGCCACCAGGCAGGCGGTGCTCATCACGTCGACGCGCGCGTCGGCCAGTTCCGCCGCGCAGCGCAGCCCTTCCCGGTTCATTGCCTCGAGTTCCTCGCGAGTGACCTTGTGCATCCGCATGCGGCTGCTATGAAAGGTAAAGCACTCGGGGCGGATAGCTTCGCGGGCGCGCAGCATCGCCGGTATCTCGGTTTCCATCGTCGTGTTCGAGCTCGGTACGATTTGACCGATGCGATAGGTGCTGTGGGGCATGCTAGTTCTCTCGATTCGTCAGATACGGAATAAGCGCTCTGCGCAGGACTTCCGGAATGGGCGTGCGCTCCCGCACATCACCGCGTATGCAGACCGGCGAGAAGCGGCCCTCGAAGGCCAGGCGTCCGTCGGCCAGGAACGCCTCCGCCACGATATCGAAGGTGTGTTCGCGGATCTCCCCGACGCCAACACGCAGATCCACCACGTCGCCGGGATACAGCGACACGTGGAAGGTGAGCGACATGTGCTTGCACGGCAGGCCGATTCCGGATTTCCCGTTGGCGGGGAGGTCCGGCCCGAACCCAAGGTGGTTCGTGAAGTGCATGACCGCACTCAGCAGGTACTCCGTGAAGCGGCCGGTATAGACCACGCCGGCCGGATCGCAGTCGGCCCACCTGACGGTGCGCCTTACTACGAATGGCGCCTCCGACAGCACGTATTCCACGCTGCGGTTCATGTGGCCCTCGACGCCGCAGCGAGTCGCTGCATCAGGGCCGGAAACTCGTTGCGCAGCCGTTCATCATCAACCCGGCCGGTCCGCGTCATGAACTCGTACACGAATTCTTCTGGCGTGTATGCCTCCATCCACTTGGCGATGTCCTCGTACCACATGTACGAGCGCTCTGACGCTGCGATCAGCTTGGCCTTCTGCGGCGCGTGGTTGCGTTCGAAGGCCGCCAGGCCAGCAATGGCGTCGCCTTCGCTACGGAGCAGGGCATCGGCGAGGGCGCTAGCGTCTGTCATGGCGATGCGTGTTCCGGAGCCGATGGAGAAATGCGCGCTGGCTAGCGCATCCCCGATCAGCACGTGACGGCCGTAGACCCAGCGGGTGTTGCGGATGACGGGGAACTGGCGCCAGTTCGACTTGTTGGAGACGAGCCCATGACCGTCCAGTTCAGGCGCAAAAATCTTCTCGAAGAGCGCCTGCCGCTCGTCGTCGCTCATTTTGTCCAGTCCGACACTGAGCCAAGTGGCGTCGTCACATTCGGCGACGAACGTGCTCATCTCATCCGAGTAGGCGTAGTAGTGAGCGACAAAATGCCCGCCGGCATACTTGCGGAACACAAGGGCTGGCGATTCGAATACTTTCTTCGTTCCGAACCACGCGAAGTGGTTGGTCAGGGAATGCTGCGTAGTACCATAGTGATCGGCGAACTGCCGCCGGATCACTGAGTTGATGCCATCCGCACCCACCACGACATCGGCATCCGCCAGGCCAAGCCGATCGAGGTCCTCGGTGGACTCGATGCGTTCATCGAAATGGATGCGAACGCCTGCCGTCAAGGCTTCGTCGCGTAGGACCTGCAGCAACTTGAGCCGCGGAATTGCGCCGCCCTTGACGTTCAGTTCGATCTCGATCGGCACTTCGCGTTGCACGATGATCTGACGCTCGTTGTAGCGCATCTCGTCGCAAAGCGCCCGATACGAGGCTTCGTCTGCATCCTGGAGCTGCAGCAGGCCAGAGTCCGCCAGCACCACGCCAAAACCGAACGTAGCGTCGGGCAAGTTCTGCTCGATGACTTCGACCTGCCATGCCGGCGCGCGACGCTTGAGCAGCAGCCCAAGATACAGGCCAGACGGCCCTCCTCCAAAGATGGCGACTTTCACTTCTGACTCCCGGGTACGATTTCCAGTCGATAGCGGTCGAAGACCTTCACGTCGCCGCCGAAGCCACCTGTCAGCGAGGCATTCCACAGCGCCGGCACGAAGCCGAGTGCCTTGCGCTCGAAGACGATGCCTTGCGGCGAGCGGACGCGCCAGTAGCCATCCGTCGGTCCTTCGACGCTGCAGCGCTTATCTTCACGGGCGGCCGCGACGAGCGGCTCGAACTCAGGCACGTCGAGTACGTAGAGCAGTGCCTCGCCCGACGCGTCACGGTCGTCGTGGCATATTCCACGCGCCTTGCGGCGCCATACCTGGTCGATGCTGGTAAATGCTTCCGTGCCGTTCGTCATAGCATCTTCCATCGCCATCGCTGCATCGAGCGTCCGCGCGGCGTCCTCGCCATCAAGCGCCGTCATCGGCCGCTCCTGGAGCGTGATTTCCAGGTAGTAGCCATTCGGGTCATTGAAGTAGATCGACTCGATCAATTCATGACGGATCTGGTAGATCAACGGGATGCCCTGGGCCTCCAGCCTGGCACGCCACGCCAGAAGTTCTTCGTAGGTGTCCACGGCCCACGCGGTATGCGTGGCCTGGAAGCGGTAGTCATCCACGGCTCGCGTGTAGTCGGGTTGTTCCGTATCTATGTAATAGAAGAAGGCGATTGTGCTGCCCTTCCCGCTCTCGAAGAAGAAGTGCAGGAAATCCGGGTGATTCGACGGGCCCCAGCCGCGCGCCGAGATCGCGTGGACCAGCGGCAGTCCGAGCTTGTCGCGGTAAAACTCGACGGTTTCGCGCAGCTTCCATGTAGGCCGCGCGGTGTGGTGGACGCCGTTCAGTACAGGCTGTTTGCTTTCCAATTTGAATCTCCTACTCGGTCAACTATTCGGGACGATGAGGCGGGCTACGTGGTCACGTAGTCCCTGCCGGCTGAGCTTTCCGGACGCAGTCAGCGGGAACTCGGAGACGACCTCGATGCGTTCCGGCCATTTGTATTTCGCCAGGCCGTATTCCTGCAGGTAGCTGCCCAAAGCCTGCACGGTCGGGGCGTCGTACCCCTCGCGGAGGATAAGAACCGCGCACAGCCGCTCGTCGTAGACTGGGTCGGGATAGGGAACGGCGACGACGGCAGCCACGGCCGGATGCCCGGCTACGGCCATTTCGACTTCCTCGCAATTGATCTTCTCGCCCGCACGGCTGACCAGGTCCTTCAGCCGACCGCAGAAGACGTAGTAAGTCTTGTCGCCGATGCGCTTTGCCTGCATCAGGTCGCCCGACCTGTAGTAGCCGTCGCTGGTGAACGTCTCGCGATTGCGTTCCTCGGCCCGGTAATAGCCGTGGATGGTGTATGGCCCCTTGAAGGCCGGCTCCCCGATCTCGCCGGGCGCAGCCGGCTCCTCTGTGCCGGGAACCAGAATGCGCACTTCGTCCAGCGCGCTTACAGGCCTGCCGTTGGCGGTATCCAGCGCTTCCGCCGGATCGTCCGGGTGGGTGAACATGATCACCCCTTCGGTGATGCCGAAGATGTGATAGACCGGCACGCCCAACAGTGCACGGAGCTTCGGCGCGCTGTTGGCCGAGATCACGCCGCGCGCATTGGACAAGTCCATACGTCCGCCCTTGAGCGCGGATTCGATGCGAGCAATGATCGGCCCGCCCAGCATGAGCCACGTGGGCCGGGTAGTTTCGATCAGCGAGATGAGCGTTTCCGGGCGTAGATCCGGGGCGACGGTCACCGTGCCGCCGCTCATCAGAATCGGGCCGAAGCAGCAACCCATGTTGAGGTTGTGCACCATCGGCTGCGGCATGAACAGGACATCGTCCGACCGATAGCCAAGCCAGTCGGCTACCGCACGCATGTTGTAGAGATACTCGTTGTGGAATCGGGGAATGATCTTCGGCACGCCGGTCGTCCCACCCGAAAGTTGGAACATCGCGACCTGGAACGGGTCGAGCACCACTTCGCCGAGTCGCGCTACGGCCTGTGCTTCGCTGACCGAGTCGATGAGTTGCTCGAGGTGCAGCACACCGTCCTGCGGCTCGCCTCGCACCTGCAGGATCCATTTCAGCGAGGGCGTGGCATCGCGCATCTTACGGGCAAACGCAATGCCATCGAATTTGGGATCGTCGCCTTGCACGATATGCAGCCTGGCTTCCGCGAGATTGGCCAGGTAGCCAATTTCCCGCTCCCGGTGCGCCGCGAGCGTGCAGATGGGAATCAGGCCGGCTTTCAGGCAAGCCAGGAAGGCCATGACTAGCTGTTCGCTGTCGCCAAGCTGGAAGACAACCCGGTCGAGCGGCACAAGTCCGGTTTCCAGCAGGGCGGCCGCGAGGCGGGTGGTCTTTGCGTCCAGCTCGGCATAGGTCATTCGCAGCCGCGGCCCCAGCAGCGCGACGTTCGCGGGATACTTCGCGGCCGCGTTGCGAAAGCCGTCGACCAGCGTCTCGAAGCCGAGCACGCCTTCGGCAACGTAGCGTTCCAGATCCTTCTGCGGCGGGTAGACCACGCCTGGCAGCGGGGCGGCAACGCCCGGCGTTCGCGGTGCGCTGGGATGCGTCGGATTTGTCACTGATGTCTCCATTCGATCTGTTTAATTGAATGTTGCGCGCAGCCATTCCCCGAGGTGGTGCCCCGCGATGACCTGCCCGGATGGCTCTCCCTCCTCCAACGACTGGCCGTGATGGTTGCCCCGGACGCGGACATGAGTCTTTTCCCCGCTCCGGATAGAAACGAAGATTTCCGCCACATCCGTGGGGAACACGCAGTTGTCGCCGGTGTATTCGATCAGCAACGTCGGCTGCTCGATCGAGTCGGCACACTTCTCGAAAGTGGCGTTCGACGACAGGCCGGACCAGGTGGACAGCCAGGACTCCGGCGTGACCAGGCGCCCGAAGCCGACACTGCCGTAGTTCGATACAGCGGGGTCGGCACCCCAAAGTGATCCCACCAGGCGATTGGAGGGGTCGAGAGACAGATCCCAGCATCGCAGGTCGGCGTCCGTGCGCCATACCTGGAAGATCAACCCGTGGCTGGCCACGAGCTTGTCCTGCCTGCCCGGCGAGTACTTGTTGCGAGCCTTGGCGTCCTGGCGGCGATTGATGGCTTCGCGTGCGAGCCCGTCAAGCCGCGCCACGCGCTCGCGTTGCGCCTGCCGATAGCGCGCACGGAAGTCCGGCAGATAGGTTGACGATTCGGGTGGATGGCGGAAGCCGTTGGCCTCGCTGAACGGGTCCAGTGCCGCATCGCAGGCAAACGGGTCCGCCTCGTCCGTCACCGAAGGGTCGAGGGCGTTCATCAGCAGGATTCCCTGCCCGGGATGCGGCGACACCAACGCCACCCCATCCGCGCCCGGCAGGTCCGCCGTCAGCAGTTGCGTGGGGCGGCCGCCAGGGGTACGCGCGATGCGCTGATCGGGTGGCAGCATCGACTGCTGGTTATAGAACGCGAACAGCCCCGCGCCACCCGAATTGCCAAGGAGAACGATGGTCTCGAAACCCAAGGCCCGCAGTTGCCGCATCCCCGCCGCCACCTCATGCAATGCGAATTCGTGCTCCAGACGCAGATCGTTTCCGATGGAGCGCGGCGCCTGTACCCAGCAGGCCCATCCCGCAGCCAGCACCTCGGGCACGAGGTAGTGCGTCAGGACAAATTCGCGCGGATGCATGATGAAGACGACCTTGCGCTCTGCGCCCCGCGAAAACAGTACGCCAAGCGTCGCCTGGCCGTCGGCCGTGATCAACGGATAGGGCTTAGTGGCGTAGGTCGAAGGCATCCGCGCTGCGTTCCAGGATGCACCGCGCAAACCTGCGGTAACCGCTACTTTCCCATCTCGATTCTGCAACTTCATTCTAACTCCGTCTGACTTCTGGACTCGAGCTTCTGCTTCGAGACGCCGCGTTATTTGATGCACCATCAATTCTGTGCCTGAAGATTAGTGCTAGAGTTGATGGGTCGTCAAATAAAATTTGAACCCTCTCTCGTTTACCCTGATGCCATGAGGACACCCAAGCAGAACGCCAGTGAAGTCACCCCCACAAAGCCATCGCGAGCTGGACGCCGCCCAAAGGGCGACGGCTCGGGCGGCCCCGAGCTATCGCGGGACGCAGTGATCCACTGCGCCGTGGCGATCGCTCAAGGCGAGTCGATCGACGAGGTGTCGATCGCCCGGGTGGCAAGGGAACTTGGCGTCGTAACCGGACTGATTCACTACTACATCGGGAATCGCAGCGACCTGTTAAGCACAGTGATCAATGCGGCGATGAAAGACCGGCTTGCATCGCTTCCTCCCATCGTCGGTGACTGGCGGGTCGACCTTCGGGCTCTCGCCCGGTCAGGCCTGGAGTCCTACGCGCGCTGGCCCGGACTGGCAACGTATATCGCCACGCAGAACCGATTCCGTCTGTTTCAGCGCGTGCAGCCCGGCGAAACAGACTACGGTCTCGCCTATTTCGATCATGTGGGCCGGATTTTCCAGCAGGGCAGCTTCACGAAAGGCCAGGCTGCGATGGCCTATCACCTGCTAATGCTGTTCGTGACAAGCATGGCCGCCGAGAGCGCCCATCACCAGGCGCCGGCGGAGCACAAGGACTTCATTATCGGATACGTGTCTGGCTTCGACAGCGAAAGCATTCCGGGCGCCTCGTACCTCGCGGGCGCGTTTGCCGAACTGGACAGCCCTACGACGTTCGATGCAGGCATGCAATTGCTGCTTACCGGTTTCGAGGAATGGCTGGCGCCGAACGCGCCCCAACGCGCTCGACGGACCGGCAAGTCTCGCCGCGCAACGCCCGACGAGTCTTAGAACTTGTAGGTGTACCCGAGCGTATAGGCCTGGTAATTCGAACTGATATTAGTGCCGGTGCTTGGCCCGGTTCCGGCAATGGATCGCGGTATTCCGTATTCGAATGCGCCGGTGATTGCGCTCTTCTTGTCGATGGCGTAGGTGAAGCCTGCGGTGACGGCACGGGTGCTGATGCCGGGTCCGTACACGTTGGCGAGCGTGTGGTCGGAGTCGAAGTAGGAACTTGCGGCGCTATAGCCGGCGCGCACTGTCCATCGGCTATCAATTTCGTACGCTGCACCAAATCGAACGAGGTTCTGGTCATGCCAGTCGAAACTGGACGGCATGTTGTACCCGGCTGCTTTCGACCATTCGATACGAAGGTAGTCCAGTCCGAGCGTCAGCCGAGGGAGCGGTCGGACCGCAATGCCGGCGCCGTACCGGGCCGGACTGTCGATGTGCCCACCGCTCTCCGCGAGCACATCGTTCTTGTATCCGGAAAGCGCACTGAATCGCGTCTTGGTGAAATAACTCAGGCCAAGGGACACCATGGACACGGGTGTCCATAGCGCACCAAAGCCCGCGCCAATGCCGCCTGCCCAGGAATTGCCGTGGCTCGGAACAGGCTGCAATGCTCCCGTCGAGTCCGGCGCCAGAATACCGTTGATGCGAAATTGCTGAACCCCGACCACGAGGGATGCGCCGACGGACAGATTGGTCAGCGGCTTGTATGTGACCGTGGGACTGATGTTGACGATCGCCAGGTGTGTCTTGGCCTCCTGCGCACCAGGCACGGGAAGCACGGGCTCACCATAGTGGGAGGCAACGCCCACCCCTGTGACTGCGACACCAAAGGTCCACTGCGGGGCAATCTGGTAGTTCACCCCTAGTCCCGGCGACGGAATGATGACCCGGGAATACAGGTGGTTATCGGGCGATCCGAATGTCGAATCCGCAGCGATGGGCAGCACGAAGCCGAACACATCGACTCTCGAGCCCACCTCAGCCATGCCTGCGGGATTGTCGGCCGCGACCGTTGCATCCTGCGGCAGGGCGATCGAGACGCCACCCATGCCTGAACTCATGGGACCGCTACCAGACAGATAAATGCCGTTGAATGCTTCGGCAGTGGACATCCCAAACACCGTTGCCGAAAGCGATACCAGCGCTACCCCGCCGCGCAACACTGCTGACTTCATTGCCCTCTCCTCCATGGTTTTTCTGATCCAACCCGGCTTACATTTCCGCCGGTGGTAATGACCTTTCAGGTGCGCTCCAGGCCTTGGCGCTTCGTGGAATGAGGAAGGCACTTCCCCACGCGGGGAACAGGCATCGATGCCGGGGGCGGCATGATTTGATGCACCATCAATTGAAATCTAATTTAGCACAAATTGATGGCTCATCAAAAATTATAGGGAGGGGAGAAAACCCTTACAGCCCCGTCACGCGGGGGGGAGGGAGCTGTCACCGCTCGGCCAGCAGAGTGCTGTCGGCAGCCTATCGGCTTGCGACGACGGGCCCAGCCTTGGAGGAGAACCGATCGGACCCCGTTGGGATTCCGTCGCCTTGCTGGCCATGGCCGCTGTCGTAACCAGCCCAGCGATGTTCACCGCTTTGCCGCCGGCCAGCATGCGCGGCGCCTCGTGGGAAGCGTCTAGAGCTGCGCGACCGCCCGGTTCAGACAGCCGAATCTTGGGCGGCCAATCGCCCAGGAGTTTCGACACTTGCCGGCAGAGGTCGCACTCCGAGTGACTGTTGATTCCTCGGACAGCCGTAGAGCCGCTAGATGGGCCGCAATCGATAGGGGATATATCACCGGGGGCGGCACGCGTGGCCACGCTTGCGAATCGAGGACGAGGTCATCAAGCAGCCGGCCCCGCCAACGCGGCTAGCTTGCTCACCGTCTCCGCACAAGCGTTTGCCACCTCAGCTCCCTTCAGAAGGAAGTGTTCACGAAAGAAGGCCACATGCTCTTCACCGTTATGGAAATGGTGCGGAGTGAGAACCGCCGAGAAAACCGGCTTTCCCATTTCGAGCTGAACCTGCATCAATCCGTTGATCACCGCCTGGGCAACAAACTCATGGCGATAAATTCCGCCATCGACCACGAGACCCGCGGCGACGACGGCGTCGTACCGGCCGGCCTGCATGAGTCGCTTGGCATGCAATGGCAGCTCGTACGCTCCGGGCACTTCATACGTGTCGATGTCTTCAAGGCAATAGCCATGCTGCTGGATGGTATTTAAAAACGACGCCCTGCATTGGTCAACGATCTCGCGGTGCCAGCAAGCCTGAACAAAAGCAATACGCGGACGTCGGCCGGTGGAAAAAAACACCGCTTTTGATTCGTTGTCCTTCGAACCGCTCATCAATATTCCCCCTGTCTCCTGTACTCCGTGCTGACTGAAGTAGCGGCACGAAGCTGCATCGAACGTACATTGCTCGCGCAGTGCATCGCGATGACCTCTATCTGGTTAATAAGCGACTTTCGGGCGTCGCTGCCCCCATCACCGTGCGGCGCCGCTTTCCAAAGGATGCTTCCAGATCCCGGCTTCTCGCAAATAGGGAAGTACCTTCGTAAAGGTTCTAAGCTCTTGCGGGCTCCAGAGCGGAAAATTGATCAAAATGCTCGACATCGAGGTGTTTGCCTTCAGGTCGATCAATTGCTCGGCAACTCGCCGTGGCGTTCCGAGCAGCTTCAGCACTGACCCACCGCCTCCGAATGCGACGGCGGCCTCGTCGGTTCCGATCTTGTCGAACATCGAACGTGCCGACTCGATCGATCCCAGCACGTCGGCCGCGATTTCCCTCGTCGCGTCCACGTTGAGGCTCTTCAGCAAGCCGTCGAACTCCTCCTGCGCCCGGCCCTCTTCGTCGCGAATCATCGCAAGGGAGAATGGACACAGCCCCACGCAGCGGCCGTGCTTCTCCGTGAGTGCCGCAAGTCGGGTTCCCACCTTGTTGAGACCCTCCAGGCTGTTGGCCAGCGTCACGAGGTCGTCGCAATGACGCGCGGCGAACGCTATGCCGGCTTCCGATGCTCCTGCAGAAACCAGACGCGGATAAGGTTTCTGTACGGGGCGTGGAACCTTTAATCTCCCTTTGACGCGATAGTACTGCCCATCGACGTCTATCGGCTCGACTTCTGACCAGAGGCGCTTGACGATATCGACAAACTCGGACGCCATCTCGTATCGCTTGTCGTGGTCAACAAACTCCTCGCCGAATAGTGCCGCTTCGTCTGCGCTGAATCCAGTCACAATATTCCATCCCCAGCGTCCTTCGCTAAACGCATCGAGCGTCGCGCCCATGCGCGCGACATGGGCAGGCTTGTGGTGAGTCGTATGGAACGTGGAGATCACCCCGATGCGGTCGGTGGCGGTCAACAGCGCCATCGCGAGAAGTGGTGCATGAAACGCCGGCGACTGGTGCCCGAACTGCTCGGCCACCCGCTGATGTCCCGACCAGTTGTCCGCGATGAACAGCGAGTCGAACCCGACGTCCTCTGCTGTACGCGCCAGCTCCAGCAGCGGTCCTCGCCGCATTTCCGGCACGCGGCGCGCGGCTTCGTCCGAATAGACGAAGTTTGTCTTTCCAGACGGGAAAAAATAACCGACGCTGAGTCGGTCGGGATCATTCGAACTAGTGATCATTTAATGTAGCCTGAATCAATGGGTTCAGCGCGCTGCGCATGCCTGAAAATGCGTGATACGCTCCGCAAAAATTTCCGATCTGACGGCTGCCGTATTTCGGACTTGTATTGGTAATGCCTAGACAGGATTCAACTCATGGACATGGTAGGGCCGGCCTGATGCCGTTTCCACTGAAATTCCTACAACTCGGCTATTCTCCTCGCGCATGCGCCCCTATCCGCAACGGCGTCGCGCGCGAGCCGCCAAACTACACTTCACCGTCTAGTGGTGTGCGTCAAACGGATTGCATCTTATTCAGCTTTGCCCGGGCACGCGTGACTTTCGCCAAGATGTCAGAAGCTTTGGCGGTCCAGATGAACGGTTTCGGATCACGATTGTGCCTCTCCATGTATTGCTCGATGGTGCTGACCAATTCGGGTACCGAGTGAAAAGCCGAGCGCCGCAATTGATTCTCTGAGAGGTCACGAAAGAAGCGTTCGACCCATGTTCAGCCAGGAGGCGCTGGTGGGGGTGAAATGCGTGTGAAATCGTGGGTGTTTGGCGAGCCACGCTTGCACATTGGGGTGCTTGTGGGTTGCATAGTTGTCAGCGATCAAATGGAGCTCGCGGTCCTTGGGCGTACTTCGATCAATCTGCCGCAAGAAGCGCAGCCACTCTTGGTGTCGATGCTTTGTCATGCACTGACCAATGACACTTCCGTCGAGGGTGTTCATCGCCGCGAACAAGGTCGTCACGCCATGACGCTTGTGGTCGTGAGTCATCGTTTGACAGCGACCTGGCTTCAACGGCAGGCCTGGCTGGGTCCGGTCAAGCGCCTGAATCTGGCACTTCTCGTCGCAAGAGAAGACCAATGCGTGTTCGGGTGGATTGAGATACAGCCCGACGATGTCTTCCAGCTTCTCGGTAAAGTGTTTATCGTTCGACACCTTGAAGCTCGCCACTCGATGCGGCTTGAGTCCATGCGCCTGCCAGATGCGCCGCACGCTCGCCGCACTGACGCTGGCCTTCGCTGCCATACTTCGCGTACTCCAATGCGTCGCATTATCCGGACGCTGTTGGGTTGTCAGTGCCACGATGGCTTTGACCTTGCGCGCGGAAATCTTCGGCTTTCGTCCCGGCCGCGCCTCATCTTGCTCGATCCCCGCGAGTCCGTTGGCTATAAATCGCGCTCGCCAGCGTGCTACTGTGCCGCGCCAGACACCGAGCTCTGCGCCGATCTCTTTATCCATTTTGCCCTGCGCTGCGAGCAAGATCATCTTGGCGCGCTCCGCAAGCCTCACCGCGATCGTCCGGCTCGTAGCCCACGTTTCTAGCTGTTTGCGCTGTGCTTCACTTACCTCAACCTGTGCCGCGATTCTCATGAGTTCGCCCTCCATATAAAGCAGACTCACTGATCGCCATTAAGTTGCATTATTTATGACGCATATCACTAGCGAAACACGACCGATATCGGTCCAGGCCTCGCCACGGTCAAAAGACCCGCCGTCCACAGGCCCAGTAGTATGAAGACGTGGCTCCCCGTTGCCGGCAGAGCAACGACAAAGGGAGCAAATCAGAAGAGGCTGGATGGATATCAATCCAATCGATCAGAATCTCTTTCAGTAGCAACCTAGTACAACATCCCGCAAATGGCTTTAATAATTATCGGGCTGCAGATATAGGTGCAGGAGCGTGACGACCACCTCGGCCATCTCGTCGAGCGAGCCTTCGCCTGGCAACGGTTCCCAACGCCCGC